>Ga0209121_10000371_pt1 | contig 46994 bp, 58 predicted proteins | sample Cruoilmetagenom3_FD_187292 | JGI IMG/M metagenome (GOLD analysis project Ga0209121, IMG submission 187292) | Oil polluted marine microbial communities from Coal Oil Point, Santa Barbara, California, USA - Sample 3 (SPAdes) (version 2) | ecosystem: Environmental > Aquatic > Marine > Oil seeps ... | reverse complement strand
CCAGAAGAGAAGTGCGGCCGTCTTCTTCTGCTTCCATAAATATTTTATCGATCGCTACGAAATTAATATCCATGTTTTATCTCCGTGATAAATCCTGGCTCTTAGTTATTTTTTGATATTCTTACACGGTTTCTCTTCCTAACTGAAAGGCCTTTATGTTCATTTCTACAAGTTCTTCCCCTCGATGCCGAAAGAGAAGTTCGATGAAATCAATCAAGCTTTCTTCTCTTATAATCAGGGAATGAGATGCTGCACCGAGCATAACAATATTTTGAGATTTAAATAAACCAGCCTCCTTAGCCAATCTTTCAGAGTCAACAATGATGGCCCTCTTTATTGATCTAATCTTCTCTAAAACAATATCTAAAGCAGGATAGTCAGGAATATTTACATAAGGATTACTGCTCGTTACAAGAATACCCTCAGGATTAAGTAAATCAAGATAACGAAGGGATTCGAGAGGCTCCACGCTTAAAATCATATCAGCTTCACCTTTCGGGATAAGGTCGCTGAATATTTCCCCTTCTGACAGACGGAGATGAGATTGAACACCCCCTCCCCTTTGTGCCATGCCATGAAGTTCGGCCTGTTTAAAATTCAACCCTTCCTTCTTAGCAGCATGGTCTATAACAAAGGCAATCGAGAGAATTCCCTGACCTCCGACACCCGCTAATATAATGTCCTGTTTCATGTCCTTCAACTCCTCTTTTTCTTTTTTTTGCGCGTCTGCTGAACACACTCTCTCGAAGCAACGATAACTGATAAACCTCTATGTTCAATTTCCTCTTTAATGATTTTTACATTCTTCTCCAAATTTTTCGGCAGGGGGACGATTGAAAGAATATGTTCTCTATTTACTCCCAAACCTTCAATTATCCTTACCAGCTCTTCTCCCGTAGCAAATGTTGGCTGACCTCCCGTCATAGCCACAGCTTTATTATCAAGTATAATTACTGTCATGTTTGTATCAACTGAAGCTACGTCCAGAAGAGGTGTCATTCCTGAATGTGCAAAAGTCGAATCTCCTATAATAGCTACTGAGGGACATATACCTGCTTCGGATCCTCCCTTTGCCATACCAATGCTGGCACCCATGCAGACACAGGTATTTACAGCCTCATAGGGAGGAAATGCTGCGAGAGTGTAACAGCCGATATCACTAAAAACATTTGCCTGTGGATAAGATTCAAGTACTCTATTTAAGGCATTAAACGTATCAGCATGAGGACAGCCTTTACAGAGTTGAGGTGGTCTTTCTGGCAAATTAAACCCTTTTAACTCAACTCCTCCTCGCGGGTTCATACCTAAAGCTCTGCGAACGCTGTCGGGAGAAAGTTCGCCTGTCTCAGGAAGAAGACCACTAATTTTCCCCTTAATCGATTTTCCGTGCATACCAAAAAGGCCATACAGCATCTTCTCGATAAATGGATAACCCTCCTCAATAACTGAAACCGTTTCAACATGATTTAGGAGTTTAAATATTAAATTTTCAGGGACTGGATACGTAGAGATTTTTAAAATAGAGGGAGGACTTGGTAATTCCTTAAAATTTTCCTGAATATAATTATAAGCAATACCAGAAGCAATGATTCCTGTAGTCTTATTCTCTTTGTTAAGTCTAAGTGAATTAAACGGAGTATTATCGGAAAATTCAAGGAGCTCTTTCTGTCTCTCTACAAGAGCCTTGAAACGACGACGTGCATGAACTGGAAGCAGTGTCCAATCACAATTCTTCCCATAATTAAGGCTATTTTCATTCCTCTTTCGAGCAGGATAAATACAGGAGCGGCTGTGAGAAAGACGAGTCACCATTCTTATCATAACAGGAATGTTCCATTTTTCGGAAAGATCGAAAGCTTCACGAGTCATTTCATAAGCTTCCTGATGGTTTGCAGGTTCGAAGCAGAATATACGGGCAAACTGTGCATAATATCTGCTGTCCTGTTCATTCTGCGAACTGTGCATACCAGGATCGTCTGCAACAGCTATCACCAGGCCTCCATTTATGGCAGTAATAGCAGAATTCATAAAGGGGTCAGCAGCAACATTTAACCCTACATGTTTCATAGAAACAATCGATCTTTTTCCGGAGAAGGAAACTCCGAGAGCTTCTTCATAAGCTACTTTTTCATTAACACACCAGCTCGCTCTAAAGCTATTATTTTCATTCGAATTCCTTATCAAGTATTCCATTATTTCCGAGGCCGGTGTTCCTGGATAAGAGTAAGCTGCCGTAATACCTGCATGAATTGCCCCCAGGGCAAGTGCCTCATCACCAAGTAATATGATTTTTTCCATTAAATAATCCTTCTAAAGAATTTAAATAATTTAGATAATTTTTCATAAGAGATATTTCTTGCTGAATTAAAGACTTAGAATATAATCTCGGTAAAAATGTGTCAAGTTTAAAAAAACATAATTTCCAATACATCTATACCAAAAAATATATTCTCTTAGCATCGTGCTGTTTACTCTAACTTCAAATCAAGAAACTTGCCTCGTGTGATGATACCTGATAGACTTTGTTTCGAAATCATTATTCATTTTAAGGTAGGAAAAAATGATTATTGCTGAATTTGCGATCTTTCCAACAAGCGAAGGCACATCCGTCAGCTCTTATGTCAAGGAAGCACTGAAAGTCATTGAGAAATCGGGTTTGAAGTATGTAACAGGTGGAATGGGGACAACAATAGAAGCTCCTGATATGAAAACACTTTTTAAGGTAATCGAAAGGGCCCATCAAGCTATAGTAAATATGGGAGTAAAAAGAATACACATAGACCTTCGAGTCGACAATCGTGTGGATAAAAATGCATCTATTTCATCAAAACTCAAGACTGTTGAAAAACTTTAACACTTGAGAGAAATCATTCCTTCCGAAGAAGTGGACGCGTAAGACAGGTTGGACCACCAGCTCCTTTTCGTGAAATCTCTTCTCCCTTGTACTCTAAGACCTCTACACCCTCATTCTCGAGCAAATGTTTTGTTTGCTTATTCCCTTCTATCATTATGCACTTCCGGGGAGCTACGGCAAGTACATTGCACCCCATAGTATCATATTCAGAATCAGGGACTTCAATAAGTTTTATATCACGCTGTATTAGCCACTCACGAAAAGGTACAGGCATTATTCGGGAATAAACTACAGCTAAATCTCGGGCCACAGGGCTTATAAATGACATCAAATGCAGGACATCATCTGGTCCTTTCCAGTGCGGCAACGGAACTACTACAAACTCATCTATAAACTCTTCGGTTATCTCTTTCAACTGATGTATACCTTCGATATTCGTCCTATACCCCTGGCCTACAGCTAAGGTATGTTCGTCAAAAATAACAACATCCCCTCCTTCCAGTCTGCCTTCACCAATTATCTTCCCCAAACAATAAATCCCGGATTCTTCAAGAAATTCCTCAACAGCATCGAGTTCACCCATTCGTTTTTCTTTTCCCATATTACAAATGACAGCTCCTCTACCCGTCATAATCACAGGATCATGCACATAGATCGAATCGAGACCTGTATGATTATCCTCAGGCAAGAAATAGATTTCAGAGACATATCTTCTGAGAATAGAAACAAAATCATCATATTCCTCCAGCGCTCTGTGATATTCAGGACAACCATTATATCCGAGTTCCTCCCATTGAGATTGAACGTTTCTCTGGCTGATAAAAGCTTCCTTAGGATGTTTAAGTAATAATAGCTTTATAAGTCCTACTTCGGATTTACAGCCGAATTCCATGATTTCCCCCTATTTAAAATTGAATATACCCTCTTCTTCAATGATACCGCCACCAAGGATAAAATCACCGTTATAAAAAACCACTGATTGACCAGGGGTAATAGCTCTTTGAGGTTTTTCAAATTCGATCTGGATTTTTCCAGAATCTAAAGGCCTGCAAACCGCCCGTGTCTCTTTGCTCTTATATCTTATCTTTGCCTTTACAGATAAAGGCTCGGTCAATTTATCCATGGCAATCCAATTGATATGCGAAGCTTTAAGCTCTTTTTTATAAAGATCATCATTATTGCCAACCACAATAGTATTTCTATCTTTGATGATTCCAATAACGTATAAAGGACAGGGAGCAGCAATACCTATACCTCTTCGCTGGCCGACGGTGAAATGAACAATTCCTTTATGCTGCCCTATTTTCCTGCCTTCAAGGTTGATTATAGGACCCGGATAAAAGGCTTCAGGTATTCTTTTTTTAAGAAAACTCACATAGTCATTATCAGGTATAAAACAAATTTCTTGGCTCTCAGGTCTTCTCACTACAGGAAGATTAAGCTTCCGGGCTATGCTCCTTACTTCTTCTTTCTTTAGATTACCTAAAGGGAAAAGTACTGAAGCAAGTTGTCTCTGAGTCAAAATGTAAAGAAAATAAGACTGGTCTTTTTCTTTATCTTTCCCTTTTTTAAGAAAATATCTTTCTTTTTCTGGATCAAATATGATCCTTGCATAATGTCCTGTTGCAAGAAAATCAGCACCATATCTCTGCGCCTCTTTTAATAAAATCTCAAACTTTACGTATTGATTACAGCGGATACAGGGATTTGGAGTATGACCCTGTGAATATTCCTGACAGAAGTCTTCTATTACCTTTTCTTCAAAAATGCTCCTCAGATTAATTTCTCCATGAGGAATCCCCAGAACTTTAGCCACTCGATGTGCATCCCTGCAAGAATTTTCAAAAAAATTGGATATAACCTTTTCATTTTCATGGCATTTACGAGAAATAGGAGAAAAATTTATAGAAATCCCTAAAACTTCGTATCCCTTTTCTTTAAGTAAAGCGGCCGCAACAGATGAATCTACTCCTCCGCTCATTGCAACAAGGACTTTGCTTCTTTTCATTCTTTTACTTATATAGAATAGCAAATTCTTCTTAATGCTCAAAGTTAAGTTTTCATGTTCCTCCTTATAGATAATTCTCACAAGCTCTGAGTGCTTGTTCCAAAATTCCGTTGACACGAATGTTTTTCGATGTTATAAACTATCATTTAACATTAAGAAAATAAAAAAATACCGGGAATTATCTTATTCTTACCCAAAAAAATATAGAGAGAATATGACTAAAGAAAAATATTTTAATAACATGATGGGAGGTGTAGGCCATACCCCTCTTATTAAGCTTAACAGAGTGACCGAAGGGATTGATTCAGATATTTTTGCGAAGCTCGAATTTTACAACCCCATGGGAAGCGTAAAGGATAGAATAGCAAAATACATGATTGAAAAAGCCGAAAAAGAGAGACGAATACGGCCTGGAGACACAATAGTTGACAATTCCTCCGGCAATACAGCTTTAGGACTTGCAATGGTTTGCATACTTAAAGGCTACAAACTAAAAATAATTTGCCGTGATAGCATAAGCCCTGAAAAAATAGAATTTCTAAAAGCCTTAAATGTAGAAATAGTTCTTGTCGACAGCACTCTCCCCCCAGAATCCCCCAACAGCTATAATAACATTGCCCCAAAAATTGCCAGAGAAACGCCACGAGCATATTATCTTGATCAGCACAATAATCGAGAAAACAACGAGACCCATTATAAAACAACAGGACCCGAAATCTGGGAACAGATGGAGGGAAAAATTGATTATTTTGTAGCTGGAGTAGGAACTGGAGGGACAATATGTGGTGTATCTCAATACCTGAAAGAAAAAGATCCAAATATTAAAGTCATCGGTATTGATCCTGTTGGCTCCATCTTCTGGAATTATTTTCATTTTAAAAAAATCATAAAACCCTTTCCCTATTACATCGAAGGCTTGGGGGATGAATTCCTCATAAAATGCGTGGATTTCAGCTTCATCGATGATATTTTTCAGATTACAGACAAACAGGCCTTTCGTATGACAAGAGAACTTGCAAATAAAGAAGCTATCCTCGCAGGTGGTTCGAGCGGAGCAGCTCTCTGGGCATCCATTAAACTTGCACGAAAAATTGAAAAGAAATCACGTATCGTCACAATCTTTCCTGACTCGGCTAACCGCTATCTCAGTACAATTTATAACGATGATTGGCTAAGAGAAAAAAAACTGCTCTGAAACGAATAAATATCTGCAAAATATTCTACCTCTCCTTTCCGCGTCCTTTCATTATTTTATTAATTGTGTTAAAATTTTTTTAAATTAGATTTTAAGGAGTTTAAATGTCTGGCCACTCAAAATGGGCTTCTATAAAGCATAAAAAAGCATCTCAGGATGCTAAAAGGGGCAAAATATTTACAAAAATCATTCGAGAAATATCTATTGCAGCAAGGGTTGGAGGTGATGACCCGGAATCCAATCCACAATTAAGGAAGGCTATTGCCGATGCTAAAAGCGTAAACATGCCAGCCGACAATATAAAAAAGGCAATCATGAAAGGTACAGGGCAGCTTGAAGGAGTAAACTATGAAGAAGTAGTTTACGAAGGATATGGTCCTGGAGGAGTCGCCATCTACGTAGAAGTGCTCTCCGATAATAAAAATAGAACAGTATCAGAGTTAAGGCATGTTTTTTCAAAAAACGGAGGAAACATTGGAGAATCAGGGTGCGTTTCCTGGATCTTTCAACGAAAGGGGTATATTGTTGTGGAAAAATCCAAGTCTTCTGAAGATGAACTTCTCACTATCATTTTAGATGCTGGAGCTGAGGACTTGAAAGAAGATGGAAGTAATTTTGAAATCTATACAGCACCTGAAGATTTCGAAAAAGTTGTTAATACCTTAAAAGAAAATAATATAGAAATAGAAGCTTCTAATCTGGGATATGTACCCAAAAACTACGTAAAGCTGCAAGGGAAACAAGCTCAGCAGCTTCTGAGATTAATAGAAGAATTAGAAGACCACGATGACGTACAGAATGTTTGGGCTAATTTCGACATCGATGAAGAAGAAATCACAGCTTATTCCAGTTGAGAAAAATTCTTATGAAGGTTCTCGGAATTGACCCTGGGGTCAGAAATACCGGTTTTGGAATAATAGAATATTGTGGAAATGATTATTCAGTTTTAAGTTTTGGTGTGATAAAGCCTTCAAAAAAGCTGCTTTTTCATCAGAAAATCATGATGATTAAAAATAGTTTGGTGGATATTATACGCCGGTTCGAGCCAGATGAAGTAGCGATAGAAAATCTTTTCTATGCTCAAAACGTAAAGACGGCCCTCTCATTAGGCCAGGTTAGAGGGGCAGTGCTGATTGCCGTTGCAGAGCAAAATTGTGCACTTTATGAATATTCTCCTCTTGAAATTAAAAAGGCTGTAACTGGATATGGTCAGGCAGATAAGAACCAGGTCCAACAAATGATAAAAATTTTACTTAAAATAGAGAATGAAAAACTGGAGACAGACGCTTCAGATGCTCTGGCAACAGGCTTTTGCCATTTAAATACGAGGGCTTTCTTACCGGAAAACCGAGAAAATTCAAAAACATTAAAATAGAAAAAATGATTGCTTATTTAAAGGGAAATTTGATACAAAAAAAACCTAATCAGATCGTTGTTGATGTAGGAGGAGTCGGATATTCTCCATGGATTCCTCTATCGACTTATCTAAAATTAGGAAACATCAACGAGAAAGTAGAGCTTTATACTTATACCCATTTATCCAACAACTCTCTTGCACTTTACGGATTTTCTACAGAAGAAGAGAAAGATATTTTCTTGAAACTTATCGGCATTTCCGGTATCGGACCTAAGATAGCGTTGAATATTCTTTCGGGAATCAAAGCATGCGATTTAGAAGACGCTATAAGACAATGTGATGTGACCCGTCTATCTCTTATTCCTGGAATAGGCAAGAAAATGGCTATGCGTATCGCTTTAGAACTTCAGGAAAAAATCGAAAAGACCGAGAAAGTACTCGGAGCAATAGATTTTCAAGAAAAAGAAGACTTAGTATCGGCTCTTATGAACATGGGTTTTAAAAGAAAAGAAGTAGAAAAAATAGTAGCTGAAACAATTAAAACTTTTACTGTGAAAGAAGGCTTTGAAAAACTCCTCAGAGAGAGCCTTAAGAAGCTGGCTAAATTATAAAAGAAAAACATAAGTGTAAGGTTTTAAAATTCAAAAAAATCACAGGAAGGAAAAATTGCTGTAAAAAGCGTAAGAAAATATGAAAGCAACGGATACAGTTTTAACTCCGGTACGGACAAAAGAAGATCTTCTTTTTGAAGATAGCCTCAGACCTACAAATTTTGATGAATTCATTGGCCAGGAAACCATTAAAACAAACCTGAAAATATTTATTCAGGCAGCAAAAAAAAGAGACGAACAACTTGATCACGTACTCCTTTATGGTCCTCCTGGACTGGGAAAAACAAGCTTAGCCTATATTATCGCTAAGGAAATGGGTGTTGGAATCAAGCCGACATCCGGGCCTGTTATAGAAAAGATAGGTGACCTTTCGGCAATCCTTTCCAATCTGCAGAAAAAAGAAATACTTTTCATAGATGAAATTCATCGTCTTCATCCTTCTGTAGAAGAAATTTTATACTCTGCTATGGAAGACTTCTGCCTGGATATTGTTATAGGACAGGGACCAAGTGCAAGAAGCCACAAACTCCGGCTTAAAAAATATACTCTTGTTGGTGCAACCACACGTGCCGGTCATATCACCCCCCCCCTTAGAGGACGTTTTGGCATAATCCACCGCCTGGACTACTATGATGAAATTTATTTAACAAAGATTATAAAAAGGTCTGCCTCTATCATGAAAGTAGAAATAAGCGATGGCGGAGCTAAAGAGATTGCCCACCGTTCCCGTGGAACTCCTCGAGTTGCAAACAGGCTCTTAAGAAGAGTAAGAGATTATGCAGATGTTATCGCAGAAGGAAAAATCACCGTAAAAGAAGCAACAGATGGTTTAAACATGATGGAGGTCGATTCATTAGGCCTTGATGAAGTTGACAGAAAGATACTACTGACTATTATAGAAAACTTTAATGGAGGCCCTGTGGGAATCAACACAATCGCTGCTGCTATCGATGAAGAAAAAGATACAATAGAATCAATCTATGAACCGTTTCTCATGCGTATCGGTTTTTTAGATAGGACAATCAGAGGACGCAGGGCCACACTTAAAGCCTATGAACATCTGGGTTTGAATTTCCCGTCTTCACAAGGACAGGAAGATCTCTTTAAAAAATAATCTAAAAATTAAAAAAAGAGAAAAAAATTATATTACCATAGAAGTTAGATAATGTTAGTATCCGAATTCGATTATGAACTCCCTTCAGAACTCATTGCTCAGAAACCTACTGCAAAAAGAGATCAATCCAGGATGATGGTTCTGGAGAGGAAATCAGGAAAAATTTCTCACTGCTGGTTTAAAGACTTTCCTTTTTATCTCAAAGAGAATGATGTGCTTGTTCTAAATGACTCAAGGGTTATTCCTTCAAGAATATGGGGGAAAAAAGATGGAAAGGAAATAGAATTTCTCTTCCTTAAAGAGTGTCAAAAAGGAATCTGGGAAGTACTCTGTAGGCCAGCACGTAAAGTCAATATCAATGATACCATATGTTTTTCTCCAGGTTTTGAGGGAAAAGTAATAAGTAAAGAATCAGAGGGGAAGAGAAAGCTCCAGGTCTCTGAGATAGATGTTATTGGAAAACTGAAAGATACAGGTTCTGCTCCTCTTCCCCCTTACATCAAGAGAAAAAAAAATAGTGAATATCTTAGAGCCATGGACATTGAAAGATATCAAACTGTGTTCGCAGAAAAATACGGATCGATTGCTGCTCCCACAGCAGGCCTTCATTTCACGCAAGGAATACTAAAAAAAATTAAAGAAAAAGGTGTAAAGATTGTCCGAATAACACTTGATGTCGGACTCGCTACCTTCCAGCCTGTACGTGTCGAAAGAACTGAAGACAATAAGATGCTTGAAGAATCATTCAGGATTGAAGAAAAAGCTGCATCAATAATCAATGATGCAAAAAAAAACGCCCATACCGTAGTTGCGGTCGGAACCACCTCTGTCAGGGTATTAGAAAGTGCTTTCGATGGAGAAAAAATCTGCCCTAAAAGTTCATCAACAAACTTATTTATTACTCCTGGATACAGGTTTAGTACAGTAGATAAGCTGTTGACAAATTTCCATATGCCTAAATCCACGCTAATAATGCTCGCTTCAGCCTTTGCGGGATATAATTTCTTAATGAAAGCTTATAACGAAGCAGTAAAACACAGGTATAGGTTTTTCAGTTATGGCGATTCTATGCTTATTATATAGATACTCATTTGACAAATCCTGAGTACTATCATATAAAAACATCAGCAGATAGGTTAATCATGAACAAAGAGAAAGTTTATGATGATGAATTGGCAAAAGAAGAAAAGCTCTATGATATTCTCCATCCCAGCACAAGGGTAAGAGAATTTAAAATTACAGTTGAATTTGGTTACAATATTTCTAAAAATTATGAAAAAGCCGTGGAACTTGCCCATAAACATCCTACTTACACTAAAAAAGGAAGTGGAGAGTGGGTTCGACACTCTGCAACCTATACGCCCCGAGATGTAGAAGAACTCTTCGAACTATTTAATCTTGTTCATGAATGGGAAAACGTTGAAATACTGGTTAACCACAAAAGGATTCCTTATGCTTTACAGCTCTGGATTCTTCTGATGTGGTTTTATCGTATTAAATAGGGATTATATTTCTTCCAATCTTACTGTAAAATGCCTTAAATAAGGCGATTGACTTACTATTCTCAATCCTCTTGCTTTATTTTTCTCTTTGTAAAGTCTTTTTAAAGCTTCCGCCACGTACTGTATATGAGAGATAGTGTAGACTCTTCTTGGGATTGCCAGACGAACCAATTCCAGTTCAGGGAAAATTTCCTTGCCTGTTTTTTCATCTTTCTTTCCAAACATGATAGTTCCTATTTCTACCGTTCTTATACCAAATTCCCTGTAAAGAGCCAGCGTTAAAGCCCATCCGGGATAATTATTGCGGGGAATATTGGGAAGGAATTTATCAGCAAGAATATAAACTGCACTTCCACCAACAGGTTTATAATATGGTATCCCTACTTCTTCCAAAAGTTCAGCTAAATAGGCAACCTGGGCAGTACGGTATTCGAGATAATCTTCCTCAATTACTTCTTTAAGCCCTTGTGCAATAGCTTCAAGGTCTCTACCTGCCAGACCCCCGTATGTTGAAAATCCTTCGCCCGTTATAAGAATACTCTTAAGCTCTTCTGCCAAAGAATCATCATTTAGAGCGATGAATCCACCGATGTTAACAAGAGCATCCTTTTTTGCACTCATTGTGACTCCATCAGCATAACTGAACATCTCTCTTGATATATCAAGTATAGATTTATCCGAATATCCTTTTTCCCTTTTCTTTATATAGAAAGCATTTTCTGCAAATCTACAGGCATCAAAAAAGAACGGGATTTTATGATGCTTACAAATTCGGCTCACCTTCCTTATATTTTCCACAGAAACTGGCTGACCGCCACCGCTGTTATTCGTTATTGTCATCATCACGAGCGGAATCTTATTTCGCCCTTTCTCTTCTATAAACTCTTCGAGTCTTTTAACATCCATATTTCCCTTAAAAGGAAGATCAATTAAAGGGTCATAAGCTTCATCAACAACAAGGTCTACGGCATGAGCACTTCTTAGCTCTACATTTGCCCTTGTCGTATCAAAATGAATGTTATTTATGACATAATCTCCTTTTTTTACTGAGGATTGGAATAAAATGCGCTCCGCAGCCCTTCCCTGATGAACCGGGATGATATGCTTGAAGCAAAATACGTCTTTTACAGATTTTTCGAAATTATAAAAACTCCTCGCACCTGCATAAGATTCATCACCTATCATCAAGGCCCCCCATTGCCTATCGCTCATTGCTGAAGTTCCACTATCTGTGAGAAGGTCGATAAAAATTTCTTCGGCAGGTATGTTGAATACATTAAACCCTGCTTTCTTGAGAATCTCTTCACGTTCCTCTCGCGTATTCTTTCGAATTGCCTCAACAACCTTTATTCTGTAAGGCTCTACAGGAATTCTTTTAATGGCCATCACTACCTCCTTTTCTAAAGAAATTCTCGAATGTAAAAAACAAAAAAACATTCAGAAAGAAGTAAACTTTTTATAGTCTAAAATGCGGCGTTGAATAATAGATTCACTCAAAGATGCAAGGCGGTGAATCCCAAAATCCTCTAAGGCAAAAGATGCCATGACACTCCCAAAAACGCCTGCATTACGAATTTCCTTCATATCTACTCTGTTCACTTTATCCAGATAGCCTAAGAATCCACCTGCAAAACTGTCACCTGCACCAGTAGGGTCTACAACACCCTCACAGGGATAAGGCAATATGCCAAAAACAAAATCTTTCCCAAAAGCAAGAGCTCCATGCTCACCTTTCTTGAGAATCACAAAAGAAGGCCCCATTGAGAGAATTTTCTTACCCGCTTTGATCAGGTTTATTTCTTCTGTCAAAAGCCTTGCTTCTTCTTCATTTGCAAAAAACATATCTACTTTTCTCAATACCCGGAGAAAAGCAGGTTTTTTGTTTTTTATCCAGGTATCAATTGTGTCCATCGCAACAATTTTCTTATTTTTTACCTGTCGAAGTATATCTTCCTGAAGCTCGGGATCTATATTTGCCAAAAATAAAATATCTGTATCTTTGTAAGCAGAAGGGAGTTCAGGCCTGAAATTTTCGAAGACATTCATCTCTAATTTGACTGTTGACCTCTGATTGGGATCATCTCCATAGCGTCCCTCCCAGTGAAATGTTTTTCCTGAGGAAACTTTAAGGCCTTGAAGATCTATGTCTCTCTTTCTGAAAAGTTCAATGGCTTCTTCTGGAAAATCTTCTCCAACAACAGCCACAATTTTTGGCCTTGTGAAAAAACTCGCAGCGAGTGCACAATAGGTACAAGAACCACCTACAAGTTTTTCTTTTCTGGCCTCAGGCGTCTCTATCGTATCGAACGCCACTGAACCAACGATAACAATGCTAATTTTATACCGCCCTCTAAGATTTTATACATTTTCCAATTATAGGCTTGAGTTTTTCTTTTATTTCATGAGGAATCAGATCAAGCTGGGTAACTATACAATTTTTCAGTGCATTCTCACATTCGCACTCACCGCTTCTTTGATAAGGAAGGGAGGCTACGGCTTTCTTTATTATGCTCTTGACATTATTTATATTATGGCTCAAATTCTCCATTATCAATTCAACAGAAACATTTTCTTCTACTTCATGCCATACATCATAATCTGAGACAAGATTCATTGTTGCATAGCAAATTTCTGCCTCGCGGCACAATTTTGCTTCGGTAACACTCGTCATACCAATGACGTCACATCCCCAGGAGCGGTAAATATTTGACTCTGCTTTTGTAGAAAACGCAGGGCCCTCGATACAGATGTAAACACCGCCCTTGTGAACACGTAATCCCATATCTTTTCCTATCTCATAGAGAAAATTTGACAGCTTCGAACACACCGGTTCTGCGAAACTTATGTGAGCAACAATCCCTTCTCCAAAAAAAGTGTGCTTCCTTCGAGTCCTATCATAAAACTGGTCCGGAAACACTATATCTCTCGGCTTTATTTCTTCTTTGAGGGATCCAACAGAATTGACTGATATTACCCTATTAACCCCAAGCAGCTTAAATCCGTATATGTTTGCCCGATAGTTTATCTCAGAAGGAAGAATGCGATGTCCTCTGCTGTGACGGCTTAGAAAAGCGACTCTCTTACCTTCCAATTCACCAAGAATGTATGAATCAGATGGCTCGCCAAAAGGAGTGTCCAGATTTACTTTTCTTATGTCCTCTATCCCTTCTATTTCATAAAGTCCTGTACCTCCTATGATTCCTATTTCTACTTGAGGGAGACTGTTCCTTTTCATGACTTCCATGTTTCTCCTTTAATAAGAATCTTGTATATAATTTATACTCGGGCAAGTCAAGTAAAAGAGAATTCATGTTACTATTTATTTTGCGTTTTATGCACGATTTGTTTATTCTATTGTTCAATGGATAATAAATTTATGAATTGTTTAATAAGCCCATCAATGAATTATGAAATAATAAAAAAAACTCAAAAGAAAGAGGAGAAGTTTCTTGATGAAGTATGTATTTCTTGACTGTTCATCGGGCATTAGCGGAGACATGATCTTAGGTTCACTCCTTGATCTCGGTGTCTCTCCATCTTTTTTTAAAGAAAAAATGGCGACTTTGACTCTTCCCGTAGAAATTGAAATAAAAGACACAAAAAGAGCCTCACTCAAGGGAATAAAAGTAGATGTACTCGTCCGCGAAAAAACAAATGAAACCAGAAAATGGTCTGATATTGAAATGGTAATAGAAAAAAGCCAATTTTCTTCATCTGTGAAAAAAAATGCTTTAAATATTTTCCGAAACCTATTCGAGGCTGAATCCAGAGTGCACGACTGCGATTTCCACAAGGTACACCTCCATGAGGCAGGTGCAGATGATGCATTGATCGATATTATTGGCTGCTGCTTTTTATCTGAGGTTCTTAAAATTCATGAGTTTTATGCATCTCCTCTAAATCTGGGCAGTGGATGGGTAAAATCGGCACATGGAATTCTTCCCGTCCCGGCTCCCGCTGTAGGCGAGCTCTTGAAAAATATCCCTGTTTATTCCGCCTGGGCTGAAGAAGAACTGGTAACTCCAACCGGTGCAGCCATTGTCTCCACTTTAGTAAAAGAATTTATTCCTTTTCCCCAAATAACCTATGAAAAAATTGGCTACGGAGCTGGAAGCCGTAATTTTCCTGAATTTCCAAACATCCTGCGTTCTTTTTATGGAGAATGCCGCCAATTTGAAGTGTATAAAAGGATTTATCTAATAGAAACCAATATCGATGATTCAAGCCCCCAAATACTCGCAAGCCTGTTTGATAAGATTCTTAAAATGGGGGCTCTCGATGTTTTCCTAACACCGGTTTTAATGAAAAAAAACCGCCTGGCAACAAAATTGACCATACTTACAGAAATTGATAAAATGGACAATCTTATCGAGACCATTTTTAAAGAAACAAGCTCAACAGGAATCCGATATTTTCCAGTAGAAAGGAGAGTCCTCGAGAGGACAACAAAAAATGTCAGAGTCCTGGGAGAGGAAATCAGAGTTAAGATAGCCTTCTTGGGTGGAAAAGAAGTAAATATCCAGCCCGAGTTCAATGATTGTCTAAATCTGGCTAAAAAAAAGAATATTCCGCTCAAAAAGATTTTCGATCTCACTATGAATGAATTTTATAAAAAGCAGGATGAATACGTTAAAAATACCACAAAAAATAAATAAAACGAATTTAGGCATATTATCAGACATGTTATAAGAGAGTAAGAAAAATAAAATGGATTTGAAGAAAATCGAGAAAGGAGTGAGATTAATACTGGAAGGAATTGGAGAAGACCCACTAAGAGACGGCTTAAAAAAAACACCTCAGAGAGTCGCGTGCATGTTTAAAGAGATTCTCGGAGGTATAGGTAATGACCCTTCACAGTATCTTTTCCCAATCCAAGGAGAAAAACATGATGAGATGGTAATCATCAAAAATATACCTCTATATTCAATGTGTGAACACCACCTGCTTCCTTTTGCTGGAGTCGCTCATGTAGCTTATATCCCCAGTGGTGGGAGAATTGTTGGCCTAAGCAAAATAGCAAGAGTAGTAGAGATGTTCTCTCGCAGGCTTCAAATTCAGGAAAGATTGACAAAGGAAGTAGCTGATACTATAGATGAAAATTTGAGACCTCTGGGAGTCATGGTTGTAATTGAAGCTGAACACATGTGTATGTCGATGAGAGGAGCCAAAAAACCAAAATCTGTGACTGTAACCTCTGCTGTTAGAGGTTGTTTTCGTACTAATGCTGCCACACGGTCTGAGGCGATGAATTTGATGAGAGGAGGAATGATAGGTGCCAGAGAACTCTAAAAAAACTTTCTATATCACAACTCCCATATATTATGTAAATGATATTCCCCATATAGGGCATGCTTATACGACTATTATTGCCGATGCCATAAGTCGCTTTAAGAGACTCTCTGGATATGAAGTATTCTTCCTGACAGGAACAGACGAACACGGTCAGAAAATCGAGAAAGCGGCAGCGGAGAAAAATTTAAAGTCGATAGAACTTGCAGATAGCATGGTGTTAAGATTTAAGAATCTCTGGAAAGATTTAAACATCTCGTATGATTATTTCATTCGTACAACACAGTCTTCCCACGAAAAAGGCGTACAGAAAATCTTTAAAATATTAAAAGATAAGGGAGACATTTACAAAGGCACATACAGGGGATTTTACTGCGTTTCCTGCGAAAATTTTCTTCCAGACGATACACCCCTTGAAGTAGGAGGAGATTTTAAGCTGTGCCCTGACTGTGGGAAGAAAGCGGGAGAAGTTTCCGAAGAATGCTATTTTTTCAAACTATCAGCTTATCAGCAGCGTCTGCTGGATTTTTATGAAAAAAATCCGACTTTTGTCCGGCCTAAGAGTCGAATGAATGAAGTCTTAAGCTTCGTACAAAAGGGATTAAAAGATCTTAGTATTACGCGCACAACAGTGAAATGGGGTATCCCTGTACCTGATGATACCGATCATACAATCTATGTGTGGTTCGATGCCCTGCATAACTATCTCACAGGCATCGGCTATGATTGGAAAAAGAAACTTTTCGAAAAATTCTGGCCTGCAAATCTTCATCTATTAGGGAAAGATATTCTAAGGTTTCATGCAGTATTCTGGCCTGCCTTCCTTATGGCAGCCGGGTTTTCGCCTCCGAAAGCCATATACAGTCATGGATGGTGGCTTAAGGACGAAACAAAAATGTCAAAATCAAGAGGAAACGTTCTGGATCCTCAAATCATTCTCACATCATTCGGACCAGATGCTCTGCGTTATTTTCTCCTCAGAGAGATACCTATAGGACTCGATGGGAATTTTTCACACGAGGCTTTTATTCACAGGATAAACTCTGACCTCGCTAATGACTTAGGAAATCTTGTCCAGCGTACTCTTACTATGATCGATATGTACTTTGGCGGAATAATCGAGGAAATAGGCAAAGAATCAGAACAGGATAAAAAACTCCGACTCGAGTTCGACTATGTAAAAAACAAATTTTTTAAGTATTATGAAGATTACTCAATAAGCAGGGCACTCGAAACTGTATGGGGATATATCAATTCTGTAAATAAATATCTGGCAGATAATGAGCCATGGAAATTAGCCAAGGACAAATCAAAGAGAGAAAGGCTCGCCAGAGTTCTTTATCAAGCAGGGGCAGCACTCAGAGTTATTTGCTATCTTATTTTTCCTGTTATGCCTGAATCGGCCCAAAAAATCTGGTCATGCCTTGGGGAAAAAAATTCCATTGAAAAGGAACCTTTTTCGGAATTTAGTTTCGATAGCTTTAAGTCATGCCAAAAAATAAAGACATCAAAACCTCTTTTCCCCAGAATCAAATTAAAAGATTTTTTAAAGGAGGGAAAAATGGATATCATCACATTTGACGAATTCAAAAGATTGGATTTGAGAGTAGGAGAAATTCTTAAAGCAGAAAAGGTAGAAGGCACTAAAAAGCTCCTTAAACTCGAAGTCGACATAAAGACTGAAAAAAGGCAGATGATTGCAGGAATAGCAGAAGAATACAGCCCAGAAGACCTCGTAGGGAAAAAATTGATCGTAATCGCCAACTTGAAACACGCTGTTATTCGTGGTATCGAATCTCAAGGAATGATACTCGCAGGGGAAAGGGATGATGGCTCAGCAGTAATCCCCTTCTTCACAGAAGATATTAAGACGGGCTCTAAAGTCAGATGATATGTTCGACTTTTTTCCCTTTTCGACTTCATCAAAGCTAAAAAATAATTGAGAAATGGGTATTATATCCCAATTTTCATAGATACTTCTCGAGCATAGCTTGAGGTATAGCTCCTTCCCTCAGAATCTCTGGCTTCTTTGATGTCAAATCGAGGATCGTGGAAGGAAGTTTTCCTCTTGTTTTTCCTGCATTAACAATAAGATCGACTTTTCCTGAAAATATTTCTATGGTTTCCTCTGGATCTGATATTTCCTTCTCTCCAGAAATATTTGCACTTGTCGCCGTCAATGGAAAGCCCGCTCTTCTTATAAGCTCTCTGAGCCAGGGATGCGCCGGCAATCGAACCCCTATAGTCATTTCTCCCTTCAGAAGGCTCTGAGGAAGACGGGTGGATGCTTTAAAGATTAAAGTCAGTGGACCAGGCCAGAATTCTCTGTAAATAGTGGTAAAAACTTCGGGTATATCCACGGCAACTTCTCTCAACATTTCAACATCCGAAATCACAAGTGAAATAGGTTTGTAAGTTTCTCTCTTCTTTAAATAAAAAATTTTATCAATGCTTTCCTCAGAAAAACAGTTTACTCCTATACCATAAAACGTGTCTGTCGGATAGACAATCACCCCTTCTCCCTGAAGGACTTTAACTATATGATTTATCCTATCGATCTCAACAAGATTCGGGTCAACCTTTAGAATTCTTGTCTTTAAATTCATTTTTTATTTCATGATAAAAGAAAAAAGAAAACGTAGCAAGAATCATATGTGTGTTTAAAGCTTGACTATAACTATCATCTATTTTATATATACTTATTAAAATTCATGAATACTGTGAAGAAAAGGACAGTTGACCTTTTTTTAACACAAGAAAAATATTTATGTTCTCCGAAAAGCGATTAATCTCAATTGGCATAAACTTTGCACTAATAAAAGACAAAGGAGAGATAAAATGAAGAAATATTTTATTATCTTAATAATTTCCATTTTTCTCATACCCTGCTTTGCTTTTTCAGATATTGTCACCTTTAAAGTTGGGTATTTCATTCCACGTGCTCAGAGCGATCTCTGGGAAATTGAGTTTGAAAACATGGATTTTACTAAAACCAATTTCCAAAGCTCAAATTTCAGCTTTTCCTATGAATATTTCTTCTCAAACGAGATGAGCCTTATTCTCAGCATAGACACTTACACGAAACAGAAAACAGGAGTGTATATAGACTACGTAGGAGAGACTATCGATGGTGAAGACTATGCTTTTGACTATGGAGAAGGATTCCCCATAAGCCATGTTTTTTCCGTCTCCAGCACACCCCTTCAAGTGGGCGTTAAACTCACTCCACTTGGAAGAAGAGGTAAATTTATTCCTTATATTGGTGGTGGTGCTGGCCTGTATATCTGGAGCATAAAGATTCAAGGGGAAAGTATACATTTTGATGAATGGGATTGGTTTTATGACCCAAACATCGATGAAGATGTCAAAGGATATTATATCTATTTCGAAGATGCAAGAGAAGAAAATAAACTAAATATCGGATTTCAAGTCTTTGGTGGAATCATGTTTCCTGTAGCCAACAGAATCAGTATTGATGCAGAATTTAAATATCACATTGCGAAAGGTCCTTTGACAGAAGGCTTCGAAGGCTTTGAAAATTTCGACCTTGCCGGCTACCAGATTTCTGTGGGACTGAACTACTGGTTCTAATTAAACCCAAAATTCTATTTTTAAATCCCGCATGATTTAGAATTGAGAAATTAAGGATTTAAAGTCCTAAAAAGTCCTAAATTTTCATCTAATAATCTATCATTCCTTTTGTATCAGAAAAAAACTGAAGTGATTCTAATAGAGTGGACAAATTCATATGAGAATTTTTACTTCTGGTGTAATTTCTCCGATATCAATTGAGCGGCCTTCTTTCCAGAAAGAAGCATTCCTCCAAATATCGGCCCCATTCTTGGACTTCCAAAAACAGCATTAGCGGCCATTCCGCAAACATACAGATGAGGAAAAATCTCTTTTGTGTTTTTTAACAGAACTTTTTCTGCCTCATCAGCCCACATAGATTTTTCTCCAACCACACCGCCCGTTGATGTCATAAGCTTTGCTCCAGATTTTCGGCATATAACATTTGCAATCTCTGCCGCATGACCTGTAGCATCAAGGACAAAAGAGCTTCTTATCGTCAGAGGATCCACGTGCATCCCTGCAATTTCAGCGGATGACCAGTTTATTACAATTCCCTGAACTCTCTTATCTTTAATTAAGACGTCTTCTGCAGACAGGCCATTAAAAATGTGAGCTCCTTTTTTTATGGCCTGACTCAAAAGCATACCCAGTGTCTCGAGAGAAGAAGCTACATAATATTCTTCTCTATAATGAGTTGCATTTATACCCAATTCGTCGAGGAGAGGTTTTGATTTTTTTTGAACGACAATTTTATTGAACATCATACCTCCACCTGGCAATCCTCCACCAGGCCTAATCGTCTTTTCCAAAACAACAACTCTAAATCCCTCCTTACTTAAAAAATAAGCCGCACAGAGACCTGATGGCCCTGCACCGCATATGACTACATCTGATTCTAAATTATCCAGAAGTTCTTTTTGGTAGCTTTCTATGATAGCTCTTGTAATCATAATTTCATCAAGCATTTTTCACCTCTCCAAAAAATCTTATTATAAATTTACATGATAAGCAGGTCAATCAAAAGAAATCTTCAATGTCTCCTGAATAATACAAGCTAATTGAGAAAACAGTTTTAAGGCAAGCTTAAGTCAGTGAAAAAAATCATAAGAAATAATTTCTTCTAATTTCTTTCTTCCCCTAAACGAAGGCTCTTCATCAGGATAACCAAGGGGTGTTAGAGCAAGAACCTTTATGTCTTGGGGGATTTTAAGGACAGATTTAACCTTTTCTTCTTCAAAGGCACCAATCCAGCAGGTTCCCAAACCTTCTTCCTGTGCTTGGAGTACAAGATGTTCCATTGCAATAGCCACGTCTATGGGCCAGGATTTCATGTAATGTCCCATGTATGCATAGCAATTCTCAGGAAAAGCACATGCTACAACGATAAGAGGCGCACTTGCCATAAATGATTGATAATTACAGGCTTCGGCTAGGTTATTTTTCAATATCCTGTCTTTTACGACAATAAACCTCCACGGCTGTAAATTCTTGGCAGAAGGGGCAAGGCGAACAGCTTCAAGAATTCTTTGAAGTACATATTCAGGAATGGCATCTCCCTTATATTTCCTTATGCTTCGTCTTTCTTTAATAAGATTTAACACGCTCATCATCGCTCCTTTTTAGATTTATTTATGTATATTATTTTTTATTTTTTCTGCTTTTATCTTATAGTTTATACTTCTCGCACATGGCAAAATAATGTTTAGCTTCATTATTACTATTTCTCTTTGCAAAACCTCTCACAAGGATATCGCATTTCTTTACCAATTCTAACTTCACAAGTATTTGTTGCGCTCGAGTTAAATCCATAGACAATGCTTTTTCTAAAGCCTTAACCCTGAATCTATCCATCCCCCAGTATTTCTTAGAAAGTTGATCTTCATGTCCTCCTCTCTTGATTATTAAAGGTCGAGACAACAAATAAACAGGATACCTATGAGCAAGACGAATACCAAAATCATAATCTTCGCAGACAGACAGTTCTTCATCAAAATTTCCTATTTCGTCAAAAACTACTCTCCGGAATAATGCCGAAGAAAGACTTATCAGGCATAAAGGCAATACTTTTTCAAAGAGCCATCCCGAATACTTTCTATGTTTTTTCCTTGGATTAACATGGACGCCCCGTCTTATCCATGTCTCCTCTGTATAGCAGACCACTGCCTCAGGAAAAGTCTTCAGAAAATTCATCTGGCAGCTAATTTTCTCTTTTTCCCAGAGATCATCAGAATCCAGAAAAGCGATATAATCACCTGCTGCAAGCTCAATGCCCATATTTCGGGATGAACTTACTCCTTTGTGTTCTTTATAATGATATTTCACATTACTCCCGAATGATTCTACAGTTTCTCTTGTATCATCTGTCGAACCATCATCAATAATCAGAATCTCCCACGAATGCTGAAAATTACTGTTACAAAAATAGTCCTGTTCAAATACAGAATTGATAGCTTCTCTTAAAAAAGAAGCACGATTATACGTAGGAATAATCACGCTTATCATTGCAGAATTTAACAGTTCTAATTTCTTCAATTTTAATAAAAGAGAAATTTCTCATATCCGTCAGGAGAAAATTGAAAAGTGCAACAGTTTAAAAAATCCAATATATTTTATCTCTACAGAACAAACCAAGAGCTTAAGAAGAAGATCTTACAATCGCAATCTTTTCATTTTTTTCAAATGGAATCGCGAATCTCCCCCATCTTGTGTATACTTCCATTTGTCCCGAGAATCTACAGGTTACGGTTTTCTGTTGAAGAACAGCATAAAGGTCTTTCCCCACTTCGAAAAAATTTAAGAGTAACGGAATGGAAAAAGCTCCTTCTTTTGCTTTTTCTATTTCTTTCTCTTCTCTTATGACTCCATTGCCGATAGAATATCCTCCCAGGACAAGGTTATAACTCGCTTTTTCCACAAGTATATTAAATGTATTAGTGTTTTTAAATTTCACATAAAAATTTAAATCTGCTCCAGTAAAAGAGAGGGAATTTTCTCTAAGTTGCATGAAATTTATATCCAACCCATTAAATATTGGAATTTCACCTGAGAAGGCAATTGGTATACGGCCTCTCCTCTTTCCATGCTCTGAAAACGTAAGCCCTCCCATCAAATAAAAGAAAGCTTTTTCCTCGCTTTCTATCCCTTCTATTTCCTGAAAAAGATGAGAATATGTGATTTTAACAGGCAAACAGATGGAAGTACGGCCCTTAGCATCAATCCTGATGGCTTCTTCTAAATTAGAATCGATTATGATATACTGTTTATCATTAACCATAAAACGATAATCATAATTTGAAAGATAATAAGCCTTCGAAGAAGAATTGCTCACATTTATGTAGAAAACAACAGAAAATCCAGAAGGACTTAGATCCTGAATTTTCTTTTCTTCAAGAGAAACAGTTATTTTTTTCTTTAAAGTATCCGATAGAGAGATGTTTACAAAAAACAAAATAAACCCGAGAACAAGGACCTTCTTTTTCATCACTACCTTATTTTTCTCCTTGTAAACGCTCAAATGAGATTTTAGGATACAATAATGGTCTTAAGAGAACAAGTCAACAGCTTTTGATGTTTTGATGGAGAAAAAGTTTGAATTGAGTATAAGATTCTTAATATAATAATCATCATGATGGTGAAAGAAGATAACCATCTTACTTAAAAATTTAAAGGAGGATTAAATGAAGAAAGGTTTCGTTATTATTGCTTTAAGTTTATTTGTTATCTCTTTAAGTTTTACATTCAACTCTTGCTCCCCTAAAGAAAAAGTTGTTGAAAAACAGATGATTCAGATTGGCGATGAGGATCTCAGAGAAAAAAATATTTCTGTTTACAAGACAAGAGAAAGAAGAGGAAAAGAATACACATATCTCTCTACTGATTTTTCTGGAATTGAAAACCCAGCTTCTATTGAAGAATTCACCCAATACTTCCATAATCCACCGATCCGGCAGTATAGAACAGGAACATGTTGGTCATTTGCAACAACGTCTTTTCTTGAATCCGAATTGAAACGACTGGGAAAGGGAGAGATTAAGCTGTCTGAGATGTACACTGTATACTGGGAATATGTGGAAAAAGCCAGAGGTTTTATTAAATCAAAAGGAAAACAATCTTTGGGTCAAGGTTCCGAACATAATGCTGTAACAGAAAGGATGAAAAAGTACGGCACGGTTCCAGCATCTGCTTATACAGGACTTCTTGGGGAGAAAACGGAACATGACCATAGTAAACTTTTTCAAGAAATCAGAAATTACCTTCTCTTCTGTAAAGAAAACGAATACTGGGATGAAGAAAAAGCCGTATCCTACGTAAAGAGCATCCTAAATAAACATCTGGGAAAGCCTCCTGCAACGATCGATGTTAACGGGAAAACCATGACACCGAGGGAATACCTTGATAATGAACTTGGATTACCTCTTGAAGATTATGTATGCATAATGAGTCTAAAATCTATTCCTTTCTACACCAAAGGAGAATACAAAGCCCCTGATAATTGGTGGCATAGCAAAGAATACTATAACGTCCCTCTTGATGATTTTTATAATGCGATCGTAAATGCTTTAAAAAATGGCTACACAGTAGCTCTTGGAGGCGATGTCTCAGAGCCTGGAATTAGCGGTTCAGATGATATTGCTATCATCCCAACATTTGACATTCACCCTAAACTCATCGATCAAGAAAGCAGGGAATTCAGGTTCTCAAACAGAACATCCACCGATGACCACGCTATCCATGCTGTGGGCATTAAAGAGATGGATGATCACACATGGTTTTTGATAAAAGATTCAGGAAGCGGAGCACAAAGGGGACAATTTAAAGGTTATTATTTTTACAGAGACGATTATATTAAATTAAAAATGCTTACAATTATGGTTCATAAAGATGCTGTAGCAGATTTATTGGCTAAATTTGAGGAGGAATTACAACAATGATGCAAAAAATGAACTTAACAATAAAAATATTTTCTGGAATCCTCCTCCTTACATTCTGTATGTTAAATCTTTCTTTTGCCCAGGAAAAGAAGGAAATCGTTGAATCAGAATGGAAAATAGAAGACGTTATTAATCAGGAATCTGCAGGAAATTTTGTTTTTTCCAGAGATGGAAGCCGAGCTCTCTGGGTTAAAAGCACTTCAAACAAGAAAAAAGACCGAAGAATTAGCCATATATTCATCACTTATCTCGGCAAAGACAATAAAACTTTACAGCTTACCAGAGGAGAATACAGTGAATTCAGCCCAAAGTGGTCACCATCAGAAAAAATAATCAGCTTCTTGAGCTCAAGAAAAGGAGAAGGAGAAAAAGAAGACATCTCCGGCAATCAGCTATGGTTTTTAGATTCATTGGGCGGTGAACCCTGGAAAATCACAACCCTCCAGTTCGGAGTAAGAAACTATGAATGGATCGACGATAATCATATTCTTCTTTTAACCCGCGAGAACAGGTCACTCCGTGAACAGGAGAAGAAAAAGAGAAAAGATACTTCTTACGTTGCCGAAGATCAAGAGCATATGCTTCCTTACAGATTATTTATTTTAGATATCAAGAAGAAAAAGAATACACGACTTACAGAAAATAAAGATCAAATAATAAGTTTCGTCCTTTCTCACAATAAAAAATGGGTTCTCACAAGAAATAATCAGAGCCTACGGTTTACAGTTGACCAGAAAATTAAACCGAAGTTCTATCTTACAAACCTGGAAGATAAATCCAGTACAGAACTCTTCTCTGATGCAAAATTTAAGCCCAGTATGCTTACGTGGGCAGCAGATGATACGGGTTTTTACTTCTCTGTAACACGGACAAGTGACTACGTACACGGAGGACCAGGTGCTGACTTTCTCTATTACTTCGACCTGAACACGCAATCACATACAGAAGTTCCGCTCGATTGGGAATGGGGTCTCTTCTATCTGGGTTTTCAAGTCAGGGATGATGGATTTATAACTTCTCTTGCAAACGGAGCAAAACCTAAATGGCGTCGCTATTACAAAAATGGTTCCTCATACACCTACAAAGAACTTGAAGGAAAACACCTGCCAAATATCTACGGTCTTATTCTTCAGGAAAAAGGAGATAAAATCATTTACCAATTCTCGACTGCCTCTAAACCTGCTCAATGGTTTTCTGGAACTTTAGATGGAAATTTAATTAAAACAGAAAAGCAAATATTCGAGCTCAACAGCCATCTTAAGAATAAGACAAAAGCAAAGACACAAATTATTCGTTGGACAGGGGCTCTCGATGAGGAAATCGAAGGGATTCTATATTATCCCCATAACTACGAGAAAGGTAAAAAATATCCTTTAATTCTAATGATTCACGGAGGACCTACTGGTGTTGATATGGACCGCTTCAGAGAATCCTGGGCTGCTTACCCCAATATCCTGGCTCAAAATGGAGCCTTTATTCTCAGACCTAACTATCATGGGTCAGGAGGTTATGGCCAGAAATTTGCTGAGTCTATAAAGGGCCATTACTATGATTACGAAATTCCCGATATGCTTAAGGGAATTGATGAGCTTATTAAAAAAAGAATAGTTGATCCTGATAAAATCGGAGCTATGGGGTGGTCAAACGGAGGGATTCTAACAATTGGTCTTTCTGTATGGACTGACAGACTTAAGATTGCTGGAGTTGGTGCGGCAGACGCCAATTGGACAAGCGACTATGGTAACTGTGCTTTTGGTGTAAGTTTTGATAACTACTACTTCAAGGGGCCTGTATGGGAAGAAATTGATCACTATATTCAAAAATCACCTCTTTTTCACGCAAAAAAAGTTGAAGTTCCCACTATTATCTTTCATGGTACTCAGGATACCAATGTTCCATATGAACAGGGATGGGAATATTACCGAGCTCTACAGCAGATAGGAAAGATTCCTGTGCGTTTTATCGTATTTCCCGGTGAACCCCACGGCCTTCAGAAATTAACACATCAAAATCGGAAGATGAAAGAAGAAATAGATTGGTTCGACAAGTACTTCTTCAATACCAAAAAAACAGAAAATGAGGCTTTAAAGAAAGGCTCTCCTCTTGATCTTGCTTTTAAAAGAAAAAAAATCGCAAAGGTTCAAAACCTTTATGGGAAAAAAGCTAATGGATACCTTATTCCAGAAGTAGTTAAATCCAAAAATCTCGAGCTGGGTCGTTTTGAAATAACAAGAGCTCAATGGGCCTCTTTTGATAATAAATACGAGTATGAACCTGGAACAGGAAATTTCCCAGTTAACGGGATATCCTTTGAACAAGTTAGGGAATACATTAATTGGCTTACGACAGTTACAGGAGAAGAATTCCGCATGCCTTCAGTTGAAGAAGCCGAAAAGCTTGCCAAAATGGCAAATAAAGGGAATACTCTGGATTACTGGGCAGGTTACAATTTAAACCCTGATGATGCTGAACTTATCCTAAAAAAGGTTAAATCTTTAGAAGGCTCTGCTCCTCTCCTTATGCCCGTCGATAGATTTGAAGTTTCAGATGATGAGCTGGTATACGGCCTTGGAGGAAACGTATCTGAATGGGCAGTTACAAAAGAAGGTAAAGGAAAAATAGTTGGAAAAAGCGCTATCACACCCAAAGACCCAAATAAAACATATACTCCTCCGCTTGAATATGTGGGCCTTCGCGTCATAAAAGGCAAAAAGAAGGATTAAGCAAGTAAGAATAAAAATTGGGATTAAAATGGAGTTTTATATAGAATATTTATAAACCTTGTAAGCATTCAAAATTTATGATGAATGAAAGCCAGAAGACCCTAAAAGCTAAATTCAGAGAAAAAGATTTCTTTGTAGAAAAATTTAAAGCTGATGTCTATGCTGTCGGAGGATATGTGCGTGATCTTTACAGAGATGTTCCTGCAGGAGAAGTCGATATTCTTATCACACATCATTCTGTCGAAGATATTATCAAAAAATTAAAAAATCATGGAAAAGTCGATCTTGTAGGGAAAAGCTTCGGGGTAATAAAATTCTCTCTAAAAGACAAAACTTATGATATTGCCCTACCCAGGAAAGATACACCAAAAGAATCCGAGTTAAGAAGCCATAAGGATTTCATTATTTCAACAGATCCAGATATTCCGATCGAAAAAGACCTGGAAAGACGAGATTTCAGGTGTAACAGCATAGCGCTACGCCTCATTGATAATAAAACAATAGACCCATTCTGTGGGTTCAAAGATATTAATGCAGGGGTATTAAGGCTTACCAATCCACACGCGTTTCCTGATGATCCCCTTCGTGTACTTAGAGGTGCACGTTTTGCCTCAGTCTTAGACTTTTCTTTAGACCCTAAAATATACGAAAAGGCAAAGGAAATAGATCTGAAGGGTCTGAGTGTTGAAAGAGTAAACGAAGAGTTTTTTAAAATCCTACTCAATTCACCCAGACCATCTGTAGGACTCGAAGAATTATTCATGCTTGGCTCACTACGTCAGCTTTTTCCTGAGCTTTATCAACTGACTCTCTCTATCCAGGATTCAGTTTTTCATCCTGAAAAAGATATATTCGGTCATCATACGATATGGTCACATACAAAAATCACCGTAGATCAGGCAAAGAGGCTCGCAGAACATTATAATCTGAAAAAATCAAGAACACTTGCTCTTCTGCTTGCAGCACTATTTCATGACGTTGGAAAGCCGATAACAGCCCAATGGGAATTCAAAAAAGGAAGGATGGTTATTACAAACCACGGACATGATATTGCCGGTGAAAAAATCACCGAGAAGACTTTCGATCGATTCAAAATATTTTCATGGAATGGATTTAATCTCAGAAAAACAGTGCTCCCATTAATCCGCTGCCATCATAGAGCATCTGAACTGTGGCAGAATAAAGAAGTAATAACAAAAAAGGCATTGAACAGGCTGGCAGCAGACGTAAACGGAGAAATAGAACTGATAGTATATCTTGATGCTGCTGACAGGGCTGGAAGAAAAGAAAAACCAATCAATCGACTCGATAGAGAGGCAAAGTGGCTTTTAGAAAAATTCGAAGAATTAAATGTTTCAAAAGAGACACTAAAACCTTTAATAATGGGAAGAGATTTAATAAAAATAGGGATTTCTCCCGGACTCGAAATGGGAAAAATCCTTAAGAAACTGTATCATTTACAGCTTGACAATGTGTTTGATACCACGGAAGAAGGCTTGAAAATGGCAAGAAAAATCATAGAGAAAAAACCAAAATGAAAATACTTGTTACAGGTGGTGCAGGCTATATCGGCTCCCATACTGTAAAAGAACTTCTTCGAGAGGGATTTGGAGTCATTATCTTCGACAATTTCTCATCAGGAAAAGAAGAACTTATCGTTGGAGGTCAAGTTATAAGGGGTGACCTGATGGATAAGCAGGCCATCAAGAAAGTCTTTCTTGATGAGAATATTGGTGCTGTCATACATTTTGCATCCCTTATCCAGGTTCAAGAATCCTACTCGAACCCTCAGAAATATTACACTCATAATATTTTAAGCAGCCTTAATCTTCTGGAAGCAATGCTTGAGGCAGGCGTGAAAAACATAATTTTCTCATCCAGTGCAGCCGTATACGGCGTACCAGAGAAAACACCTATTCCGGAATCTCATCCATTAGAACCTGTTAATCCTTACGGCCAGACAAAATATTTTGTTGAGAAGATTCTGCAGGATTATGATAGAGCCTACGGAATAAGGTTTATTTCTCTACGCTATTTCAACGCTGCTGGAGCAGATCCAGAGGGCCAGCTTGGAGAGATGCATGACCCGGAAACCCATCTTATTCCCAATATCCTTCTCCATCTTCTCGATGAAAAAAGAAATTTCGACCTTTTCGGAACAGATTTTCCTACCCCCGATGGAACAGCAGTAAGGGATTTCATCCACGTGACAGATTTAGCCAAAGCACATGTTCTCGCACTTAAATCCCTGTCTGCAAATTCAAAGAGCAATTTTCTCAATCTTGGAAGCAATCAAGGGTATTCTGTATTAGAAATCATAAAAAAAACAGAAGAGGTTACCGGGGAAAAAATCCATTACAGAAAAAAACCGAGGAGGCAAGGAGATGTTTCTGTGCTTCTCGCATCAAAACAAAAAGCCGAGCATTTTCTCGGATGGGATTCCCAGTTTTCTGACATTGAAACGATCATCAAAACCGCCTGGAACTGGCACAAAAAGCGAGGAAGATTTTGAAAAATACAGATTCAGAAATATTAAAGAATTAATTTAATCTTTTTATTCCATTTCTTTCTTTATTGACGGGCATATTTTTAAATGCTATAAATTCATCTCACTAAAAAATAAAATGAAAAAGTATAAATACTTTATTTCTCTGTTTATTGTAAGTCTATCAATTTTCTTTTTAGAAAATTGTTCTGTGCACAATAAGCCTGTAAACAAGACTCCAGAAAATTCAATTTCCATTCCATCAGAAAAAACTGTTACCAAACAAAATGATTCAAAAAATCAATCTTCTCCTTCTGCTGAACTTCAGGAAAAAACTTCACCCAAAGAATCTTCTGAAGAAGATATCGGAATACAGGAAATAGAAGATAATCAGGATGCATCAAAGTTACTCGAAGAAGCCATGGATGCCTATCAGGATGCACGGGTGGCATGGGACCGAGGCGACCTCGACACGGCAATTGCTGCTCTTGATGAAGCTTATACCTTCATACTTGAGTTAAGGCTTCCTCCTGACTCTCCCCTAATTCAGGAAAAAAATGACCTTAGATTGCTTATTGCTCAGAGGCTTCAAGAGATATATGCTTCACGCTATAACATTGCCTTCGGAGAAAATCACAAGAGCATTCCCCTTACAGAAAATAAATATGTATTGAATGAGATTAAAATTTTTCAGATAAAAGAGAGAAATTATTTTGAAGAATCTTACAGACGATCAGGAATGTACAGAAGAAAAATCCTGAGTGAGCTAAAAAAGCAAGGACTTCCTGAAGAATTGTCATGGATTCCTATCATTGAAAGTGGATTTAAAGTAAATGCTTATTCTCGGGCTCGAGCTCTTGGTCTATGGCAATTTATATCATCAACCGGATACAGATTTGGGCTCAAAAGAGATCGCTGGATAGACGAAAGAATGGATCCTGTAAAATCAACAGAAGCAGCGCTCAAATACCTGAACGAACTTCATTCTCTTTTTGGTGACTGGACGACTGTTCTTGCAGCTTACAACTGTGGCGAATTCAGGGTTCAGAGGGTTATCAGAGCCCAACGCATCAATTACCTCGATAATTTCTGGGATCTTTATGCAATGCTTCCCAGAGAAACCTCTCGATTCGTTCCGCGATTCATTGCAGCTCTACTGATTATTAATAGCCCAGAAAAGTATGGCTTTACTCTTCCTACACCCTATCCAGAGATAAAATATGACACTATTTCAATAAATCGTCCCATAAAGCTATCTTCTCTTTCAAAGGCATTAGGGCTTAATTCTGATGAACTGACTTCTCTAAATCCTGAACTTCGCCATGGGGCAACTCCTGAATATGATTATTTACTCAAGGTTCCATCAGGTTTTGGCGAAAAAGCCCTAAGCTCGATTTATTCTACCCCACGCTGGATACCTCCAGAAGCTACCTATGTTATCCATTATGTAAGGAGAGGAGAAACCGTTTCTGGAATCGCCAGCCGTTACAGGGCATCTGTTTCTGCCATTGCAAGGCTTAATCGACTTGGAAGAAAATATCTCATAAGGCCAGGTCAAAGATTAAAAATTCCAGCTAGGGGTACGATATATTCTAACACCAAACCATTTAAACTCAGCAGGGAGGGTGATAAATTAATATACACAGTGAAACGAGGAGATTCTCTTTATCGCATAGCCAGCAGCCTTAACACATCCATCAACAAAATCAAAAAAGAAAATAATCTAAAATCTAATATTATCCATGTAGGTCAGAGGCTTATTATCCAATCTGGAGCACGTAAAGGAACTGTGCTTTATACCGTTAAAAAGGGTGATACTCCTTATGATATTGCAAAAAAATTCGGAATAAGTCTTAAGGCTTTTCTTAATCTAAACGGTCTGACTTCACGCTCAAAAATTTATCCGGGCCAGCAACTCTATGTAAAGCAAAATTAAAAGATATTTTTCTGACAATTTTATAACCCCTGGTTATAAAAATTTGAATATTTTGAAATTTTATAACTACCAGTTATAAAAAAGAAAAATCAGATTTCCCAGAAGAATTATTTCTTTGCTGCTCTACTCTTGGCTTCTTTCAGTTTATCTTTTTTCTTTACTTTTTTCTTAAACTCCGTCCCCACAAGCTCAATAATAGCCATTTCTGCTCCATCTCCGGCTCTCGGGCCGATTTTAACTATTCTCGTATAACCCCCTGGCCTTTCGACAAAACGTGGACCGATCTCTTCAAAAAGCTTCTTTACTACATTTTTTTTATAAATAAACCGCAATGCCAAACGCCTTGTGTGAAGAGTGTTTTTCTTTGCTAAAGTAATCATTTTCTCGGCAATAGGTCTTGTAGCCTTGGCTTTAGCAAGAGTTGTCCTCAGTCGTTCTTTTTCTATAAGAGACGTCACAAGATTGCGAAGTAAAGCGTGTCTCTGAGCCGTATTTCGCTTCAATTTTTTTTCTCTAATTAGATGTTTCATACCTGAGTTCCTTCTTCATTCCCTTCCTTCTTTTCTCTTTCTATATTTTTCAGCAATTTAGGATGAAGAGTCAGGTTGAGGCCCAGACCTAATTTCTGTAATGTTTCTTTTATTTCACCTAAAGATTTTCGTCCAAAATTTTTCGCCTTTAACAGATTATCCTCTGTCTTTTGAACAAGTTCATAAATTCTTTGTATTCCTGCTGATCTCAGACAGTTATTCGACCTCACAGAGAGCTCCAGATGGTCTATCGATTTGGATAGAATATCTATCTGAGAAATGTAGGGTATTTCTTTTTCGGCCTGTTCATGTTCCTTTCTAAGAGGTTCGTCAATGACGTCGAGGAAAATAACAAGGTGGGTTCTCAATATTTTAGCTGCTTGAGCTAATGCATTCTGAGGAGATACAGCACTCGTCGTCCAGAGTTCCAGAGTTAATTTTTCATAATCTATTCTTTTACCCACTCTAGCAGGATCCACCTGATAATTAACCTTTAAAACTGGTGAATGAGAGGAATCAATCGGGATAAAATCAACACTCAAATTACTATCGAAATTTTGATCCGCATTGATGTATCCTCTCTTATTCTCAACAATCATTTCTAAATCTAAATTCCCGTCTATATCAAGCGAAGCTATATGAATATCTTCGTCAAGAATCTCGATGTCAGAATCATGCACAATATCAGAAGCCATTGCTTTAGTTGAACCTCTCTTCTGGAGTGTCATCGTTTTTGGCTCTGACCCTTCTAACTTTAATGGGATGTGTTTAATATTTAAGATAATGTCTGTTACATCCTCTACAATTCCAGGAAGAGTAGAAAATTCATGAAGAACTCCCTGAATACGAATATTCGTAACGGCAGCACCAGGAATTGAAGAAAGAAGTATCCTTCTTAATGCATTACCTATAGTAACACCATAACCTCTTTCAAAAGGCTGAGCTATAAATCTTCCATAAGTCTCTGTCAAAGTTTCATAATCACATTCGAGATACCTCGGCCTCTGAAATCTTGTTTCTGTCATACTTCCTCCTTTTCAGGCTCTAACATTATTAAAAAGACCACTAAACCAGTAAATCAACCTTAAATACATCCATCATTATCATCCTTGACCTTATTTAGAATAAAGCTCGACAACAAGGTGCTCCTCTATTGGAATTGAAATGTCTTCACGACCGGGCAAAGAAATTATTTTCACTTCCATTTTTTCCCTATCTACCTGTAACCAACCTGGAACAGATTTTTTTTCATTCGATTCTACAATTGCTTTTAGCTCTTCATTTTTTTTGGACTTTTCTTTAAAAGAAAGCACATCTCCTTTTTTCACAAGCATTGATGCAATCGAAGCCTTCTTTCCATTTAGGCGAAAATGTGCATGATTAATAAGTTGTCTAGCATGACCTCGAGAGTGAGAATATCCAGATAAAAACACAACATTATCGAGTCTTCTTTCCAGCATACTTAACAGGTTATCCCCTGTGATTCCTTTCTTTCTTTCAGCCCTTTTAAAGAATAGCCTAAATTGCCTCTCAGACATTTCATAATATCTCTTCAGCTTCTGCTTTTCTCTTAATTGTATCCCATATCCCAGGATTCTTCTCCTCCTTCTTCCATGCTCTCCAGGGGGATAGGCTTTGCGTTCCATCGGACATTTATCACCAAGGCATTTTTCACCTTTTAAAAAAAGCTTGTCCTTTTCTACTCTACAAAGACGGCATAAAGGTTCATGGTATCTTGACATTTTTTTCTCCTTGATTGAGCATCTTCCTATACCCTTCTTCTCTTCCGTACACGACATCCATTATGTGGAATAGGAGTGATATCTCTGATGGATTTTATCTCGATCCCTCCTGATTGAATAGCTCTTACGGCTGACTCTCTTCCGGCACCAGGACCTTTGACTTTCACATCTACATACCTAACACCAAATTCTCTTGCCTTTGCTGATGCTTCTTTGGCTGCAAGCTGAGCCGCAAAAGGAGTTCCCTTACGTGAACCTTTAAAGCCCGCTGTACCGGAGCTAGCCCAGCAAATTGTACTTCCCTGGTGATCTGTTATGGTAATTATTGTATTGTTAAAAGTTGACTGAATATAAGCCACTCCAAATCCTATATTACTCTTTACCTTTTTTTTCTTGGTTTTTTTTCTTGTTCTTGCCATTTAATGACCCCTATCTTTTCTTCGCGCTATGACCTCTTGGACCTTTTCTTGTTCTTGCATTGGTTTTCGTTCTTTGACCTCTCACAGGCATCCTTCTCTTATGCCTCATTCCTCTGTAAGAAGCAATATCCATCAGTCTTTTTATGTTCATCGTGACCTCTTTTCTGAGGTCTCCCTCGATTTTTTCTTTGCTCTCTATTATCTTACGAATCTGGTTTATTTCATTTTCACTCAAAGACTTAACTTTTCTATCTTTATCAATTTTTGCTTTTTCGAGAATCTCATTGGCCTTAGATCTCCCTATACCAAAAATATAAGTCAACCCAATTTCGATTCTTTTATCTGGAGGAAGTGTAATTCCTGCTATTCTTGCCATTTTTACCTCATTTAACCTTGTCTTTGTTTATGTTTTGGATTGGAACAAATCACTCTTAGGGTTCCCTTTCTTCTTATAATTCGACAATTCCTGCAAATTCTTTTTATAGACGCCCGAACCTTCATTTTTCTTTTCCTCTATTTATATCGATAAGTAATCCGACCCTTTGTAAGATCATAAGGTGAAAGCTCAACTAAGACCTTGTCTCCGGGAAGAATACGAATGAAGTGTTTTCTCATTTTCCCAGATATGTGAGCTAAAATCTTATGCTTATTCGCTAATTCAACTCGAAACATGGCATTAGGTAGAGTCTCAAGCACTGTTCCCTCAGTTTCTAAAATATCTTCCTTAGGCATAATTAGATTCCTTAACAGAATTTGATTCTAATAAACTCAAAATTTCTACTCCACTTGAAGTAACTGCCACTGTATGTTCATAATGCGCTGACAAAGTTCTATCTTTTGTAATAGCAGTCCATTCATTAGGCAAAATTTCTACTCGCCAATCTCCTGATGAAATCATTGGCTCTATCGCCAGAACCATGCCTTTTTTAATTCGGAGACCGTGACCAGCCGATCCAAAATTGGGAATTTGTGGTTCCTCATGAAGATAAAATCCTATTCCATGACCGACAAAAGAGCGAATAACAGAAAAACCTTTCGATTCCACATTGCGCTGAATAGCGAAAGAAACATCAGAAATTCTATTTCCTTCTCTTACCTGTTCGAGACCTCTATGAAACGCCTCTTCAACTGCAGAAATGAGTTTCTGTGCCTCTTTAGATATTCTTCCAACAGGACAGGTCAAAGCAGCATCTCCATAAAAGCCATCGTAAACAACACCAAAATCAAGGCTAATGATATCTCCCTCACGAAGGATTCTAGAGCCGGGAATACCATGGACAATCTCTTCATTCACAGAAGCACACAAAGAAGCAGGGTAACCATGATAACCTTTAAAAGCCGGAACCGCTTTCATTTCCTTAGTTCTTGCTTCTGCATAAGAATCTAATTCTTCTGTTTTAATTCCTGGCTTTACCATGCTTTGGAGTTCTCTTAAAATCTTCGCTACAATCTGGTTGCTTTTCTTTATCGCTTTAATCTCCTTGTCGGTCTTGTAAATTATCACCGCATCCTCTCTTTATTCCTATCAGATAATACCTTCTTATCTAAAACAGCACATATTCCATCAAATACAGTTTCTATTCCTCCTTCTCCATTAACACAATGATAAACACTCTTTTTCTTATAAAAATCCACCAGAGGCTTTGTTTGCTCATGATAAACTTTCAAGCGCGCCTGGATAACCTCAGGCATATCATCCTGCCTCCGCATGAGTCTTGCTCCACACTTATCACATTTGCCTTCCTTCAAAGGCCTACTTTTAGAATTATTATAAATAGCTCCACATGCTGGATTGGAACATATTTCTCTGGCCTCAATCCGATCTATAAGAGCCTGTTCATTACTACAGATATCAAAAACAATTTCCGATCGGTTTGGTTCAATTTCTTCCAGCTCCAGAGCCTGAGAAATATTTCTCGGGAAGCCATCAAGAACATACCCTCTCAGGCAGGTTTTACTTAAAATCTTTTCCTTTATCAATTCCACAACAATTTCGTCACTTACGAGTTCACCTTCTTTCATGCTATTTTCTGCTCTTTTTCCTAAAGTTGTCTTTTTTAATACTCCTTCTCGAAGAAGATCTCCTGTAGAAAGCTTGGGAAAGCCATATTTTTTTTCAATCAATTCTCCCTGTGTTCCCTTTCCGCTCCCGGGAGGGCCAAGTAATATGATTCTCATCCCCTTCTCCCTCTAAGCCTACTTCTCCGCATGAAACCATCATAATGGCGCATAACGAGCTGAGCTTCTATCTGCTGGAGAGTATCCATAGCGACTCCAACAACAATAAGTATCGACGTGCCTCCAAAATAGAAATTCACATTCAAACCTTGAGTAAACCAACGCGGCAAATTTGCATCTAAAAAAGCTCCGATAAAAGGTATAGTCTGGACCTTAAATCCTGTGATAAGAAACTCAGGCAAAATGGCAACTGCCGCTAAATAGACAGCCCCTACTAATGTTATGCGGGAAAGAACCCCATCTATGAAATTAGAAGTATTCTTTCCTGGTCTTATTCCAGGAATAAAACCACCGTATTTCCTCAGATTATCGGCTACATCTGAAGGATTAAATATTATAGAAACATAAAAATACGTGAAAAATACGATTGCAGCAACATAAAGCAAATTATAAAGAGGCATACCTAATCCAAACTGTTGGACAATGTTTTGAAAGACAGGATGTTTAATTAATTGAGCGATAGTAGACGGAATTGTTATGATAGAAGCAGCAAAAATAATGGGAATCACACCTCCTGTATTCACTCTTAAAGGAAGATGAGTACTCTGACCTCCATAAATCTTTCTCCCTACCACTCTCTTGGCATAGGAAACAGGGATTCGCCTCTGACCTCTTTCTACAAAGACTATGATTGCAACAACCGCCAGCATCAAGATCAAAAGAAAAATCATCCTCAAAGGGTCCATATCTCCTGTTTTTAGCCCTCTCAGAACACCCTGAACACCTCGAGGAAAATCGACTACGATGCCTGCAAAGATGATCAAAGAAATTCCATTTCCAATTCCACGCTCCGAGATCTGTTCTCCAAGCCACATGACAAAAACTGTTCCAGTCGTCAAGGTGAGAATAGTCAATGATTTAAAGCCTAACCCTGGATTGCTAACAATGGGCGCTCCTGCCGGACTTTTCAAGCGTTCAAGAAAAAGGGCTATTCCAAAAGCTTGAATTACACAGATGATAAGTGTTCCATACCGTGTATATTGAGTTATTTTCTTCCTTCCTAACTCTCCTTCTTTAGATAATCTCTCAAGATAAGGCCATACAACTTGAAGGAGCTGGAGTATAATAGATGCACTGATGTAAGGCATAATTCCTAAGGCAAATATAGTCATTCGGGACATATTCCTACCTGTGAATAGATCCATCATCCCAAAAATTGTCCCTTTCTGCGCTTCCCAGAATTCGGCTAAGGCTGTAGCACTTATACCCGGGTTTGGAATCTGAGCACCTATACGATAAACAGCTAAAAGCAAAAGAGTAAAAATGACCCTTTTCCTTAGGTCTGGTATACTGAAAATATTTCTTATAGTATCAAGCATTATTGGCTTCCAATAAGAATTGTCTTCCCACCAGCTTCCTCGATTTTCTTTTTTGCAGATTGAGAAAACTTATGAGCATGTATTGTCTTAGATGAAGAAATAGTCCCTCGACCTAAAACCTTTATATTGTCTGATTCCTTCTTTATGATGCCAGCTTTTAATAAATTCTCTGGTTTAATTATTTTCCTGTCAATAGACTCTAATCGATCAAGATTAACTTCTCTATATTCTTTTCGAAAAATGTTGGTAAATCCTCTTTTTGGAAGCCGTCTATTAAGAGGCATCTGTCCACCTTCAAATCCCCTTTTTCGTGAATAGCCGGATATTGATTTTTGTCCCTTTGTGCCCCTGCCAGCAGTTTTCCCCTTTCCAGATCCTGGACCTCTTCCTAATCTCCTCCTCTTTTTTATAGAACCTCTATTAGGTTGAAGATTACTAAGATTCATTTTTTCTCCAATGACTCCACTTTTAACAAGTGGGATACCTTATTGACCATTCCTCTAATTTCGGGGCAATCTTTCCGGATTATTTCTGAATTCATTTTTCTTAGACCTAAGCCTTTAATAATTTCTCTCTGTTTCTTAGGGTAACCAATTGGGCTTCGCACTAATTTTATTTTTAATTGCTTTTCAGAAGAAACAGGTTTTATTTCTTTCCTTGATTTTGCTTCATTAATTGCTATCGATCTTTCTTTTTTTACTATCATGCCTTCTCTCTACCTCTATTGTTTGAGACTTCATCAGGATTCTTTAATTTCTTTAAAGCATCTATAGTTGCATGAGCTACGCTAAGAGCATTATTGCTCTTCAAAGACTTTGTTAATATATCTTTGACGCCAGCAAGCTCCATGATGATTCTTACGGCCCCACCCGCAATTACTCCTGTTCCTCTTGAGGCGGGCCTTAAAATTACAGCACCTCCACAGTGTATTCCTTTAATAATATGAGGAATGGTTGTATCTACAATAGAAACTTTAATCAGGTTCTTCTTAGCATCCTGCACGGCCTTGGCTATTGCTGCTGGAACTTCCCTGGCTTTCCCTTTACCTATACCAACTAAACCATTCTCATTTCCAACTGCTGCTAAAGCTGAGAAACTTAAATTCTTTCCTCCTTTTACAACTTTTGTCACGCGCCGTATAGAAATTACCTGATCCTTAAATTCTATTTCCTCAGCTTCTTCTTTTTGTTTCTGATCGTCCACTCTTTTTTCTCCTCGAAAAACGCTTTCTCCTAAACTAAAAAATCAATCCTTTTCCTCTCATAGCCTCAGCCAGGGCTCTAATCCGGCCATGATAAGGATAAATTCCTCTGTCAAAGATAATCTTATCAATCTTCTTAAGCTTCATTTTTTTTGCTAATATCTCACCAAGTAGACGAGCTGCCTGGTTGTTTTTAGTATTCTTATTTTTTCCCCTGAATTCTTTATCCAAAGTAGATGCTGAAGTCAAAACAGTTGCATTATTATCATCGAAAACCTGAGCATAAATATATTTATTACTCTTAAAAACATAAACCCTTGGCCTTTCAGCAGTCCCATTTATTTTTTTCCTCAGCCTCTTCCTTTTTCTCTCTTTGGTTTTCTTCTTTATAAAGACTTTATTTTTATACACCAACTACCCCCGCCTTCCGTTCTTTCTTGATCAAATGTTCGCCAACATAACGAATTCCTTTTAATTTGTAAGGATCAGGTTTTCGAAAACTCCTTATCCTATGAGCTTCCTGACCAACTCTCTGTTTATCAATACCTTTCACAATAATTATTGTAGGTTTTTCAAGAACTACTTCTATATCCTCTGGTACTTCGTAGATAACAGGCTTAGAGTAACCAAGGTAAAACTCTAATTTATTCTTATTTAGTTTTGCTCTATATCCAACTCCTACTATTTCCAATTTTTTGGAAAAACCAGAAGAAACACCAATTACAGCGTTATTAGCTAAACTTCGGCACAATCCATAAAAAGGAGAAAGATTTGCAGTATCATTTTTTTTGGTGAATATTAGTTGATTATCTTTGAGCTCTGCTTTGATATCAGGTAGTAAAGGAGAGGGAAGCTTTCCTTTTGGCCCTTCAAAATTAATCCTATCATGCAAAATACTAACCTTAACACCTTCAGGTATTGTGATGGGTTGTTTACCTACTCTTGACATATTTCCCTTTTCTCTCTTTTCTGAGTTACCATATATAGCATAGAATTTCCCCTCCAAGCCCGAGCTCTTCACATTTTTTCCCTGTTATAACACCTTTAGATGTCGACACAACTGCAATTCCCAGCCCATTTAAAACTTTAGGGATAGAGTTTTTCTTGCAATGAATACGACAGCCAGGTTTGCTAACTCTTTGAAGACCTGAAATTATGCTTTTATTTCCTTCGAGGTATTTCAGCAGGATATTCAAAACACCTTGCTTATTGTCATCTATTACCTTGAAATTCTCTATATATCCTTCATCTTTTAAGATTTTGGCAATTTCTACCTTCATGCGGGATGAAGGCATGCCTACTTCCTTCTTCTTGACTTTAAGTGCGTTATTTATCCTTGTTAGCATGTCAGCAATTGGATCTGTCATACTCATTTCTTTACCTCTTTCTCAATCTACCAGGAAGCCTTAGTTATTCCTGGAATTTCTCCTTTTAAAGCAAGCTTTCGAAAGCAAAGTCGGCACATACCAAACTTTCTGTAATAACCTTTCGAGCGTCCACATATCTTGCAACGGTTCTTTTTTCTCACGGTATACCTTGGTTCTTTATTGTATTTTGCTATAGATGATTTTTTTGCCACTTTTCTTTCCTTGCTAAGACTCGCTAAAAGGCATTCCTAATTTTTTTAATAAAGAATAAGATTCTTTATTGTCTTTTGCGGACGTAACAAACGTTATATTCATCCCTCTCTGTCTTTGGACTTTTGTATAATCAATTTCCGGGAAAACTAATTGATCTTTAATCCCGAGAGTATAGTTTCCTCTTCCATCAAAAGATCTAGCCGATACCCCTCTAAAATCTCTGACTCTTGGAAGAACAATATTGACCAATCTATCAAAAAAATCATACATTTTGCGACCTCTAAGAGTGACATAGCAGGCAATAGCATTTCCTTTACGAAGTTTAAAAGATGAAATAGATTTTTTAGCTCTTCCAACAGCTGGCCATTGACCTGTTATAATGCTCAATTCCTTTTTTGCCATGTCTAACGCTTTAATGTCCTGTATAGCATCCCCTACTCCCATGTTTACAACAATTCTCTCCATTTTTGGAACTGCCATCTTATTCCTTAAAGAAAATTCTTTCTGCATAGCAGGAATAACATCTTTTTTATAGATTTCTAAAATTCTACTCATTCTCTATTCCTTATTTCTCCTTCTCAAAAGCCATCTCGCATTTATTACAAACTCTAATTTTTGTTCCATCCTCCAATTTCCTTATTTTAGTCCTTACACCCCTGCCACATTCCGAACAATAAAGCATAAGATTTGAAACGTCTATGGGAGCTTCCTTTTCCATGACTCCACCCTGAATATTTTTACTCTGATCCCGACGAATGAATTCTTTAACAAAATTTACTTTCTCGACAATAACCCTATTACTTTCTGGAAGAATTTTCAGAATCTTTCCTGTTTTTCCCTTATCTTTACCCTTTATTACAGCGACAAAATCGTTTTTCTTCAAACTTATTTTGGCCATCAAACAACCTCCGGAGCTAAGGAAACAATTTTCATGAATTTCCTCTCACGTAGCTCTCTTCCTACCGGGCCAAAAACCCTTGTGCCAATCGGTTCTCCCTGAGTATTTATTATTACAGCTGCATTATCATCGAATTGAACATAAGAGCCATCTTTTCGGCGAACCTCCTTCTTCATCCGTACGATTACAGCGCGCACAACTTTTCCTTTAGGAATTTTACTTTCTGGTTCTGCTTCTTTAACAGATGCAGAAACAACATCGCCTATGGTAGCAGTTCTGCCTACACATCCTCCAAGAGGAGTAATACATAAGATCTTTCTTGCACCAGAATTATCTGCAACTTTAAGCAATGTCTCTGATTGAATCATCCTTTTTTACCCTCAATTTCATTTTCTGATTCATCCGGAGATAACCCTATGATTCCTTCAACTCTCCATCTTTTTCTTTTGCTAAGAGGCCTTGTTTCAACTATCTTAACTACATCACCTACCTTACACTTTTCATACTCATCATGAGCGAGAAATTTTTTCTTCTTTTTGATGATTTTTTTATATAAAGGATGCCTTTCTGATTTTTCTACAAGAACAGTGACAGTTTTTTTCATTTTATTTCCGATAACAACACCGATCTTATTTGTTCTTCTATGTTCACTATTTTTCATTCTTTATTCCAGTCCTTTATTTTCCTCTTTTAAAGTTTTAATTCTTGCTAAATCTTTCTTTATATTTTTTAACTTCATTACATTTTCAAGTTGGCCCAGTGCGTGCTGGAATTTCAACTTGAAAAGTTTATCTTTCAACTCTTCTTCCTTATTTTCTAATTCTTCTTTAGAAAGTTCTCTTAATTCTTTTGCTTTCATTTCACCCTCTGCTTTCTCTCGAAACAAATCTTGTTCTTATGGGAAGCTTATGAGAAGCTAGCACCATAGCTTGCCTGGCTACAGATTCGGAGACACCCTCTATTTCATATATAATCTTTCCGGGTTTAACAACATCTACCCAAAATTCAGGGTCTCCCTTACCCTTTCCCATTCTTACTTCAGTGGGCTTTTTTGTAATCGGTTTCCATGGAAATACTCTTATCCAAATCTTCCCTTTCCTCTTTGCATGACGGCTAATAGTAATCCTACCTGCCTCAATCTGTCGAGCAGTAAGCCAGCAAGGCTCCAAAGCCTGAAGTCCATATTCTCCAAAGACCAGAGTCCCTCCACGAATTACTTTTCCTTTCATTCTGGCTCTATGGCTTTTTCGATATTTAACCTTTTTTGGCATCAACATGTTAAATCTCCTCGATTTCACCCGTCTGAGAAGTAACCTTAACTTTATCAACGTCTGCTTTATATACCCATACTTTAATCCCTATCTGACCGTAAGTAGTGAAAGCTTCTGTAAAACCATAATCTATATCTGCTCTTAAAGTTTGAAGAGGAAGCCGACCTTTTAAATACCACTCCGATCGTGCTATTTCTACTCCTCCTAACCTTCCGGAACACATGACTTTTATTCCTTTTGCACCCATTTTCATAGCCATATCAACGGCTCTCCTCATTGCTCTACGATAAGCAATCCTCTTTTCCAATTGTACTGCAATTGCTTCAGCAACCAATAATGCATCGAGTCCAGGTTTATCTATTTCTCTGATATCAATATAGACTTCTCTCTTCGATATTTCCTGAAGATATTGCTTGAGACTTTCAATTTCCTTTCCTCCACGCCCAATGACTATACCTGGGCGGGCTGTGTAAATGATAACTCTTATTTTAGGACCGATTCTCTCTACAACGACCCTTGATATGCCTGCATGATAATATCTCTTTTTTATTTCATTTTTTATCTTCAGGTCTTCATGAATCAAACGACTGTAAGATTCTCCTTTAGAAAACCAAAGGGAATTCCAGCCTTTGTTAAATCCTAACCGAAATCCAACAGGATGTGTCTTCTGGCCCACTTTTTATCTCCCTTTTTTTTCTTCTAAAAATACGTGGATATGACTCGTCCTTTTCAAGATACGCAAAGCACGCCCCATTGGCGCTGCTCTAAATCTTTTCCATCGAGGACCCTGATTGACAAAAATTTCAGAGATAAAGAGATTATCCACATCGATTTCCGGGACTTTTTGTTGAGCATTAGCAATTGCAGAACGAAGTGTTTTTTCTATCAATGAACTAGCCTTCTTTTTCTTCGAAAATTGAAGAATAGTCAAAGCCTCCCCTACATATCTCTCTCTTATCAAATCAGCAATCAATTGACATTTCTCGGATGATATTCTTACGTATTTTGCTACTGCTTGAGAGACAATTTTCTGTTCTTTCATTTTATTTCTTTATTCTGATCGTTCGAGCCGTTTTTGTTGTATGTCCTTTAAAAGTTCTTGTTGGAGAAAATTCTCCCAATTTATGACCTACCATGTTCTCTGTGATAAACACAGGAATAAATTTCCTTCCGTTATGAACTGCAATTGTCAATTCTACCATCTCAGGTATGATTGTAGAACGGCGGGACCATGTCTTAATAACCTGCTTTTTACCTCTTTTAGATTCAATACGTTTGACCTTTTGCAAGAGTTTCTCATCTATGAAAGGGCCCTTTTTAATAGATCTTCCCATTATCACTTACTCCTTCTTCTGACAATAAATCTTTGGGTTCTCTTGTTTTTTCTTGTCTTATAACCTTTGGTCGGCTGGCCTGTAGGGGATACAGGGTTCCGGCCTCCTTTGGATTTTCCTTCTCCCCCTCCATGGGGATGATCCACCGGATTCATAGCAGTTCCACGAACATAAGGCCTTTTTCCTTTCCAGCGTACTCTTCCCGCTTTTCCTATTGAGATATTCTTATGATCTATATTCCCAACCTGGCCTATTGTTGCCGTACAATCCAAATGAATCTTTCTAATTTCTGAGGAAGGAAGTCGAATCTGAGCATAATCCCCTTCCTTCGCTAAAATCTGGGCACCCGTACCCGCTGCTTTTGCCAATTGTCCGCCTTTATCTTTCCTCATCTCAATGCTATGGATAATTGTTCCTAATGGTATGTATTTCAAGGGCATTGTGTTACCTTTAAGAATATCTACTTTTTTGTTTGATGAAATTATTGTTTCTCCTACCTTCAAACCTAATGGAGCCAGGATGTATCTCCTTTCTCCATCTTTATATTTTATCAAAGAAATAAAAGCAGAACGGTTGGGGTCATATTCTATGCTTTCTACTTTTCCTGGGATATCTATCTTGTTTCTTTTAAAATCAATAATTCGATATGATCTTTTGTGTCCTCCACCTCGATGTCGACTCGAAATTCTTCCCGTTGAATTTCTTCCGCCAGATTTTACTAAAGGTTGTAAAAGTGGTTTATAAGAATGATCTGTAGTAAGTTCTTCAAAACTCAAGCCGGTCCTCTGACGGAGACTTGATGTAATCGGCTTTGAAGCTTTTATACCCATCTTATACTGCCTCAAAATACTCTATCATTTTTTCGCCTTCTTTTAGCTTTATGTATGCTTTTTTCCAATCTTTGGTTTTCCCTCGATTTCGACCGACTTTCCTTATTTTTCCTCTGTTATTTATAATCTTGACCCTTTCAACTTTCACCTTAAAAAGTTGCTCAGTGGCTTTTTTAATTTCAATCTTGTTTGCCCGGCTATCTACTTCAAAACAGATTTCTCTATTTTTATCCTTCAATAAAGTACTTTTCTCTGTTATCACCGGCCGTATAATAATCTGATAAGAGTCTTTCATCTCTCTAACTTCTCCACCAAGAATTTAAATGCCTTCTTTGTAAAAACAAGCCATTTATAATTTAAAATGTCATAAACATTAATTTGATTGGAATCAATGGCTTTTACCTCAGGAATATTTCTCATAGAAAGAAACAAGTTTTTATTTTTATAATCATCGACGATTAAAGCCGAATCCCATTTAAAAATATCTAAGAGTTTTACTCCATCTCTGGTTTTAGGTTCATCGAATTTTAATTCGTCAAGGATAAGGAGGTGATTTTCGGAAAGCTTCATTGATAATGTTGACTTTAATGCATTTTTCCTTACTTGTTTTGGCAAATTATGGAAATAACTTCTTGGCTTCGGACCAAAAGTTGTTCCTCCTTTCTTCCAAAGAGGGGAACGGATACTTCCAGCCCTTGCTCTACCTGTTCCTTTTTGTCTCCAGGGTTTTCGTCCTCCTCCTCTGACTTCACCTCTTGTCTTTGTTGAGGCTGTACCCTGCCTCTGATTTGCATTGTAATTCTTTACATATTCGTAGAGTAGGTAATGCTTAATAGGATAAGAAAATACTCCTTCCGGTGCATTTAACTGGCTTAATTTTTTTCCATTTCTATCTAAAACCTGTAACTTTAACATTTTTACTCTTTCTTTTTGGTATCTTCAAACTTGCTCTTAAAATCAGATTTTTTTATTAAGAGGTAACTTCTTTTCGCTCCAGCAATAGCCCCCTTGACAACAAGAAGATTATTCTCTTTATCGGTTTCAATAACTGTCAAATTCTTTACCGTTATCCTTTTTTGTCCCATTCTACCAGGGAGCTTTTTACCTTTTACAACATGCGAAGGATCGGCAGAAGCACCGATAGAGCCTGGTGCTCTGTGAAACATGGATCCATGACTGGCTTTTCCACCATGAAATCCCCATCTCTTCACAACTCCTGCATAGCCTTTTCCTTTGCTTTTTCCTGTAACATTGACTTTTTCTCCAATCTTAAAAATATCTACAAAAAATTGGTCTCCTTCTTTTATTTTACTCTTCTCATCAAATCTGAACTCCCGAAGAATCTTAACAGGGGGAATACCTGATTTATTAAAATGTCCTAAAATTGATCTTGATGGCTTTTTTAACCCTTTCTTTTCAATTAGCCCCACTTGTAGAGCTGAATAACCATTCTTTTCTATCGTTTTTTTTTGAATAACTGTACAAGGTCCCACAAGTATCACAGTGGCTGGAATCACATTTCCATTCTTATCAAAACTCTGAATCATGCCCAGCTTCTTCCCTATTATACCTTCTATCACAATTATTCTCCTGTGCCTCCATAGGCTTGGATTTCAACTTCAATACCTGCTGGCAAATCTAACTTCTGAAGCTCCTCTATAGTTTCGTTGTTATATTCACTTATATCTATCAGTCTTTTATGTATTCTCATCTCAAAATGTTCCCTGGATCTCTTATCAACATGAGGAGAACGAAGGACACAAAAACGATGAATTCGTGTAGGAAGAGGTACAGGGCCACAAATAATTGCCCCTGTTCTTTTGGCTTTTGTAATAATATCCTTCACAGACTGATCCAATAATCTGTGATCAAATGATTGAAGTCTTATTCTTATCTTTTCCATCACTATATTATTTTTTTCCTCTAAACATCTTTTCTTTTTCTATTTTTTTTCTCTTGTTTCTCTCTTATTCTGATATTTCAGTGACACTCCCAGCTCCTACTGTCCGACTTCCTTCCCTAATCGCAAACCTCAATCCCTTCTCCATCGCTAC
>Ga0209121_10000370_pt1 | contig 47018 bp, 39 predicted proteins | sample Cruoilmetagenom3_FD_187292 | JGI IMG/M metagenome (GOLD analysis project Ga0209121, IMG submission 187292) | Oil polluted marine microbial communities from Coal Oil Point, Santa Barbara, California, USA - Sample 3 (SPAdes) (version 2) | ecosystem: Environmental > Aquatic > Marine > Oil seeps ... | reverse complement strand
TATCGATTGCAAGGGGAAGGGTACTTATATCATATTGCAAGTAGAGGCAACGATAGGAAAAGAATATACGTCGGCAAATATGATTACGAAAAGTTCTTAGAATATCTTATTAAGGCAAAAGAGAAATATAAATTCTATATTTATGCCTACTGTTTAATGTCTAACCACTATCATTTGTTGATTGAAACCACACAACCTAATCTTTCAAGAATAATGCAGTATATAAACACTGCATACAGTGTATATTACAATAAAAAAAGGAATAGGAGTGGTCATTTATTTCAAGGTAGATATAAGTCGATAATAATCGAAGGCGATAGTTATTTTTTAGAATTAACGAGATATATACACTTAAATCCAGTACGAGCGGGGATGTCAGAAACACCAGAGGGGTATAAATGGTCAAGTTTTCGGGGATACATGAGCAAGAAAGGAGATAGTGTTATAGATAGGCAAGAGATTATGAGATATTATAAGATCAATCCTTCTAAATATAAGAAGTTTGTGTTAGAGGGAATGGATAAGAAGGCTGATATTTTAAGTAAGGTGTATGCAGGATTTATACTGGGTAGGACAAAGTTTATCAAAGATACATTGAAGGATTTAAAGCTTCAGGTGGATGGGGGAGAAGAATTTTCTTATAGTAAAAGAGTAATTAATGATGTTGATATAGGAAATATAGTTAAAGAGATAGCTAAACGGTATAAGCAGTCTCCGAAAGAGCTTTATACAGGGAAGAAAAAACCCTTATTCGCAAGGAAAGTAGCAATATATTTATCTAAGCGTTTAACAGGATTAACCAATAAGGAAATAGGGAAAGCCTTTGGGATAACTTACTCAGCGGTAAGCAAATCAGCTCAGGATATGGAGCGAATACTAAAAGAGGAACGGAAAGCCAGGAGAGATATTGATTCACTCATCTCACATTTCAAGGTCTGACCCTGTTATCTCTTAATCTTTACAACAATATATGGGGTACAAATTTCCTTATGTGGTTTGAGGAAGATGCCCGCTTCAGGTTTACACTCAGATTTATAACCAGAGTTAATTTTAAAGGAGGAATCATATTATGGAATACACGAATCTAGGGAGAACAGGACTTATGGTTAGCAGATTGTGCCTTGGCACTATGAACTTTGGCACTCATACCAACGAAAAGGATGCTTTTGCAATAATGAATAGAGCTCTGGAATTGGGAATAAACTTCTTCGATACAGCAAATGTATATGGTGGTCAAAAGGGAGAGGGTATTACTGAGAAAATAATTGGTAAGTGGTTTAAACAGGGTGGAGGACATCGAGAGAAGATTATTCTCGCTACGAAAGTTTATGGCAGTATGGGTGATTTGCCAAACGAAAGGGGATTGTCAGCATATCATTTAAGAAATGCGTGTGAAGAAAGTCTAAGACGGCTTAAAACAGACCATATAGACCTTTACCAGATGCACCATATTGACCGTGATACTCCATGGGAGGAGATATGGCAGGCAATGGAACAATTAGTTAGCGGAGGTAAAATCATCTATGTTGGTAGTAGTAACTTTGCTGGATGGAATATAGTAGAGGCTCAATTAACTGCAAGAGCTCGTAATTTCATGGGTTTGGTATCAGAACAAAGTCTGTATAACCTATGTGATAGAATGATAGAACTTGAAGTTATTCCCGTATGTAGAGCTTTTGGGTTGGGTCTTATTCCATGGAGTCCTCTAAGGGGTGGATTATTGGCTGTAAGTTTAAAGAAAGTTAAAAAGGGACGTCGCTCGGGAGATTGGGTAAAAGAAGGAATAGAAAAACATCGAACTCAGCTTGAAAAGTATGAAACACTCTGTAAAGAAATTGGGGAAGAACCTTCTAATGTAGCTCTTGCCTGGCTTCTGCATAATCCAACAGTAACAGCACCAATCATAGGACCAAGGACTTTAAAACAACTTGAGGGAAGCATGAGGGCTATTGAGGTTAAATTAACGGAAGATGTATTGAAAAAACTGGATGAGATATGGCCTGGTCCAGGAGGTGAAGCACCTGAGGCATATGCATGGTAGCTTTCTAGTTATTAGTTAATTTGTTGATTAGTATCTAATATTATATTAAAGTAAAATAGGGGTCAAGTCTTGATTTTTGAATTTTTGAACAGTCATAGTGATAAAATACCCCCTGTCTTGACTTTTGATTATTCCAACTGTATAAATTATGTAAGATTAGGGATGGGAGAAAAACAAAGCAGAAAGCAAGAAGAAAAGAAGAGAGATAAAATGTCACAAAGCCTGCCCAATGAAATGTGTAACTATTTCATAAGGGTCAAAGACCGGGCTAAGATTAGTGGGCTTTTAACGAGAAAGCAAGGGGGTTTTCCGAAAAACAAGGATTTGAAGCATTTGGTACAAAGATGTATTTTGACAAATCTTGAAGTTTTGAGGAAAATCGATAAGTTATAATTTGAGGTGATTAATGTTAAAAGCAGTAATTTTTGATATGGATGGAGTTCTTATAGATAGTGAACCATTTCATTTGATTATTAATATGAGAATTTTTGATGAATTGGGAATAAATGTTTCCGAAGAGGAATATCAAACCTTTATCGGAACTACCCACGAATATATGTGGAGTTCACTAAAAGAAAAATACGGACTACCACATTCAGTTGCAGAACTTGTAAATATGCAGGTTAGCGGGAATATTGAGTATCTTAAGAATGAAAAAGTAGAAGCAATTAAGGGAGTTATTGATTTGCTTTCTGAGATTGAAAAAGGAAATATTAAAATCGGGATTGCCTCTTCTTCGCCTGAAGAAGTAATAGAGCTAGTGATAAATAAATTAGGAATAAGTAATTATTTCAGAGCGGTTGTGAGTGGTGAGGATTTTGAGAAAGGGAAGCCTGCGCCTGATATTTTCCTCGAGACAGCAAGACTTCTGGATACTGAGCCTATGAATTGTGTTGTTGTAGAGGACTCGGAAAAAGGAGTTAAGGCAGCAAAGGCTGCAGGGATGAAGTGTGTCGGTTTCCGAAATCATAATACCGGGAACCAGGATTTAAATAGAGCTGATTTAATCGTTGATGAATACAATTCATTAAAAATAAGTACCTTAAGAGATTTATTTTAACAAATATTAAGGGGTCAGGTCTTCAATTTTCAATTATTTGCTTTTTAGAAGCGGGCTGGGGACGAGAGGCACGAATAAATTCGTGCCTACATAGAAAAGGCATGCCTTTTCCCTACAATCAGGGCGCAAGACTTGTAGAGGCAATTCATGAATTGCCTCTACTCCAGGAAGGTCGGGACTGGGAAGTCGCTCCTACAAAAGGGCGACTCACCGAGTCGCCCCTACAGGAATAACATATTGATGGGGTTAGGTTTGGATTTTTGAATTTTTGAGCAGTCATAGTGATAGAATACTCCTTGTCTTGACTTTTGATTATTTCAACTGTATGAATTAAGTAAGTAGGGTTAAAGGATAGGAGAAAAAGGAGACACCAGGAGGTAAGTAAATTGTCAAAATGCCTGCCCAATGGAATGTGAAACTATTCCATAAGGGGTCAAGCTTGCCCCGTGGAATGCGAAGCTATTCCACAGGGGGCACCGACCCTCTTATTCATTGAAAAATATAAAGAAAAGGCATTGATTAAATGAAAGATATAGAAGGAATAAAATACTACTCGCCAATAGAAGAAAAAATCAACATCATTTCTCATGCTATCGGTTTCATGTTAAGCATTGTTGCTTTGGTACTTTTAATTACGCATGCAAATCTGCACGGAGACGTTTGGCATATTGTTAGTTTTAGCATTTTCGGGGCAAGTTTAATTATATTATATGCTGCTTCTACTTTTTACCACAGCGCTAAAAAGTCAGAGTTAAGAAACAGATTGGAAATCATTGACCACGCATCTATTTATGTTCTCATTGCTGGAACTTACACTCCTTTTGCACTTGTTACTCTAAATGGTACAACAGGTTGGGTGATTTTCGGTACTTCTTGGGGATTGGCTTTAACTGGAATAATTTTGAAACTTTTCTTTACAGGAAAATATAATTTAATTTTGACTATAATGTATGTATTAATGGGTTGGGTTATCCTTTTCGCCATAAAGCCATTAATTAATAATTTACCTTTAGGAGGTTTGCTTTGGCTTTTTGCAGGAGGAATATCTTACACAATTGGTGCAATTTTATACAGCATTAAAAAAATAAAATTCAATCATGCCATCTTCCATATTTTTGTTTTAATTGGTAGTTTTTGTCATTTTATGTCGGTGTTCTTTTATGTTTTACCAAGTGAATAAATCAACATCTGTTTTGGGAGGAATTAATAAATAGAATAAAACGACCATTAACATTGTAAAAATAGGGGTCAGGTCTTCAATTTTCAATTATTGACTTTTGGGGTTTTTATTTATGTAAATGGAAAATTGCTAATCTGTATCTGGAAAGTTACTTAAAAAGAAGTTATTTCTTCCAAAGTCCTTCTCCAGCATCCCATGATTTATCCATGCTGGGTTTATTTTTAATTGAGAGTACTATCGGCTTTAAAAATGCAGTGATTCTTTCCATTATTCCATTAAACTCTCGACGCACATCATGAAGCCTTGATTTACGAAGAAAGGCAACCCACTGTTTCTGTCTTTCTGCATCATTATGGAATTCTGACCGAAAAACCAGCGGATTATCAGGAATTGGAGTTTTTCTTCTTTGAAAAGTAGACTCAATTGCCTTTTTAAGTCTATTATATAGAAAATTACGGCTAACAGAAAGGGTATAGACATCATAAAAATCCTTCATCCGACTATTAGCCATAGCCAGTTTAACCATAGCTTCAAACTTCTCTGAGACGATGCTTTCTATTGAATAAACCCTAATGGTTGGTGGGCTCTCTTCTAATAAGGTTGGAAACTCCATTAATTCAGCTTGGGGGATGATTACGTCTCCAAAGCCTATGTCTAACTGTAATCTTTTTCTTGCCTGACCTAAAGTTGCGTTTATCTTGAGTCGTATTCCTTCATAATCTGTTTCTTCTTTTATTCGTTTGGAAGTCACAGATGAAGGAATAAATTTGACACCATCATTACAGGATATCTCAAGGATTTTTCTAATAATACGTTCAAGTTCAGCAGTATCATTTTTCACTTTTTCTACTAGGAAATCAATATCTTTTGTTGGGCGCGACCGCGGCATCCCTAAACAGATTAAGAGAAGTCCGCCTTTCAATATAAAACGGTCAGAGTATTTAGAAATCGCCAGACGGTAGAGAAATCTTTCCTGGAAGTAACGTAAAAGAAGAGCATCAAAATCTATCTGTTCTGCTCTTGCAATATTCATAAGTTTTGCTCTTATTGAAGCAGCCTTATCTTTGATTTTTCTTTTCATTTCTGGACCTTCTCCTAAATCATAGCATTAAGCCAAATCTGTAGAAGTGGTTTAACGCGGCAAATTTCTGCATATTTAAGTAGTTTCTCCAGATTTCGATTTTTGCGCTTCAGATATTCAGACAGTCCTTCTTTAGCTGCATCAAGTCCCAGTTTGTTACGATACCTGAAGCAATCACATATAGTTTTTTCTGGGCAATAGATATTAATTTTATAGCCTTCGATTTTTATCTCATCAATACCTGCTTCAAATTGTTTTTTTGAAAAATAATAAAATTCTACAGGTGGATATTCAATTTTTGGTTTCCTTGAGCCCCGACAGATAGCCATTGATATAATTGAAGGCATAAAAGTAGTCAGTTCATAATAAGATAGAGACGAAAGTAGACATATAACCCCTTCTGGAACAGCGCAGGCAAGATCAATAAAACCTTGGTTGGAAATAAGGGGAATATCTGCCAGACGATAAAGTCCCCTTTTAATTCGCATTATCCGTCCTTCACTTCTCATTCTTTTTATGTCCCGGCGATGAATACCTGCTGCCAGAATTTCTTTCGTCCTGGCAAAACCATTATGAGTGATAAATATTTTATAAATTTTCTCATCTTTCTCGTTCATAAAACCTCTCCGGACAAATCCGTATACACATTATAATAAATGCAGACGGTTTTGTCCAGTCTTTCTCTAAAAATTTTGTAAAAAACAAGAAAGGAAATAAGGGAAATAGGTGTCAGGTCTTCAATTTTCAATTATTAATCTCTTAGAAATATAATGGGGACGATAGGGCTCTACAACCCATTTAAAGAATATTAATTATTTTGTAATATATTATTTAAAGGTCTAAGATATTGCTTTATCTCTCTAAAGATTCTGTCGAAATAAGGTAGATCTATTATTTGTGTTTCTAAACGTCTTTCCCATAAGCTCTTATAATTATTTCTTTTTCGATTTAGAGTATTAATAATATTGTAATTTGATATTCCTTTATATTTACCTTTTTCTTTGATATCAATCCCCAAGTGTTTATATTTTAAACATTTATTTGACATTAAATACCACAAGTCATATAGATCTCTTGGTTCATTTCTTCTTTTGTCCAGTATGCTCAAATACTTCTCTATAAAAATTTCTTTAATTGGATAAACTTTCAATTCGATATCTTCTGGTATATCTTTGTATTCTTTATATTCTCGAGCAAGTGGTTTGATAATTGGTTTATATATTAATTTCTCATTTTTAGTAAAATCCACTTTGACATGGCGTTTTGTTATATCTGCACCAAGTGGACCAGAAAAATTCAAATAGAAGGTATAGCCGTTCTGATGTTCTTCCAATTTTTTTAAAGCCAATGGTATATTAGCCATTCCTTTTATTAAATTGTATACTTCTTCAAGCATATCTTTAATTTCTTTTATACTATTCATTTCTAAAAGCGTAAAATCTAAATCCTCTGAAAATCTATAATTTGATAGATAAAATTTTTTAAGAGCTGTCCCACCTTTGAAAGTAAGTATATTATTCATTTCAGATTTTGCTATTCCAACTAGTAGCCATAAAAGTATGTAATCTGTTTCAGTCGTGGTTACAGGGATAGATTTATCCTTGCTTGATAATGCGTTCTGAATTGAAAACAAATCCTTGGATTCTATCATTTTAAGTTCTTACTGCATTTTTCATTTCTTCTGGACCGATATTAGCGATAATTTTCCATGAATTCTTATAGGTTTCATCTGTAGATAAAAGAGGATCAAGTTTGTAATATTTTTCATTGATTTTTTTTCGCAACTTGTTAAGCATTTCTGAAGGAACTAAATCTAAAGTCTCCAGAATATATCCTATTCTTTTAATTACATTAATTTTATTGAACTTTAAAGCATATCGTTGCAATTTTTCAAATTCAATTTTATCTTTTTGAACCCATAATCCTTTTACTACTTCCAAGACACCACCGCAGAATTTTGGATTATATAAACAATCAATAATGGTTCTTTCTATGTTACTAACTCTAACCTGTTCAGATTTAGTCACCCAGTTGTTTTCTATTCCCCAAATAAAATTTGGTTTTATATATATAAATTCAAAAGTCACATTTCCAACTTTTCTGCGTTTCTTATATTCTTGCTTTGGAGTGGATATATAGACTTTTGTTAATGGGTGAGTGATCATATTATGTATCTCCATAGCGCTGTAGTGAGAAACATAGTAATCTGGGCTTTTTACAATTTCCCTTACGACTACATACCAATTCCCAATGTAAGTATCACTTCTGCCCAGTTCTTGAGGAATAATGATATATTTACCTGATTTTAGACGTGAAATGACATTCCTTTTAACCAGGTCGTGAGTCAACTTAGTAGCGTTTCCTCTTTCTAATTTAGTGATATATACTACATCATCTATTGTAAATATAACTTTATCAGCTTCATATAGTTTCGTAATCAAATTTGCACTTATGCGCCCAAGTGTTTTTATGCTAATTTCCTACCTCCTATATCTGTTTCATTACTTTGTAGGTAATATATTACATAGATTAAGTAGTTTTGTCAAGGAGCGTATATTGAGTTACATAGGAAAATAAGGGAAATAGGGGTTAGGTCTTCAATTTTCAATTATTATTTAATCTATTTTACTATCCTAGAAGTTCTTCTACGGAGATGTCCTCATCCAGGTCTACCCAGTGAATGCCAACTCCTTTTCCAATCAGTCTGTAGTTCTTCCTCTCCTTATCAGATGCTTCACGTAATTTTGGAAACCACTCCAGAGGAGCTGATATTTCCCTCCCATCCAATAGCCTCACATAAATTTTGTTATTTTCGAACCATACCTCATTAGCTAATGGTTCAAGCTTTTTTGCCTTCAAAGAACCCATGCCATTCCTCCATTAATTTCTTTTTATTTTCTTCAACCAGTTTCCTAAGATGATTAATTTCTGATGCGTTAAATCCTACTGATTTTTCAATTTCAACTGGTTCAAGCCAGAATTTTGCATAATTTTCACCATACTCAATATGTATATGTGGTGGTTCTGCACCTTCATTGCTAAAAAAGAAAAATCTATATCACTTAACTCTCAATACCGTTGGCATTTTATCTATAAAGTTAATATATTGTTCTATTAAAGATAAGTCAAGATGGTGTGGTTTTAAAATGAATATCCCGCGTTATTTTTAAGAGATAATTGTATCCGGTGTTTGACCTCCTGGGTTAATGGGGATGAGGGATGACCCCAGTGAAATAGATAGACATTCATTTTACCCGAATGAAATAATTCTATATTTCATGGGGCAAGCAGGGCAGGCCCCGGCGTAATAGCGTTGCATTACACCCTAATGAAATAGTTGTACATTTCATGGGGCAAGTGTGACAGGCAGGGCATGCTGGGCAAGCTTGATTTTATAATTTTAGATTTAGGATTTTCATAAAATATTATTGACAACTGGTCTTTTTTCATTAGATTAGTCATCAGAAAAGGAGGAAGAGTAAATGTGTGGTTTTTTTGGAATTGTGTATAAACAGGACAAAGACAATCTCGGAAGTATTCTTGTTAGAGCAGGAAAGAGACTGTCTTACCGGGGTTATGATGCATCAGGTGTAGTAGGGATAGGGTCTGATTGTAGTTTTGATCTCAGAAAGGATAAGGGTAGGATTGAAGAAGTAGAGGAAAGGCTCCATCTTTCTGAGGTGAAAGGTTCGAGGGGCATTATACAATTACGATGGGCAACTTATGGTATACCTTCTAAAGAGAATGCTCAACCCCACTATGATTGCACAAAGAGAGTATTCAGTGCGCATAATGGAAATATCCTAAACACTCCAGAATTAAGAGAGAAATTAATAAACGATAATCATACTCTTCAGGGAGAGAATGATGGAGAGGTTATTCCTCATCTTATTGAGGATGGATTAGCGGAAGGAAAATCCTTTACAGATGCAGTTATGGGATGTGTGAGATCATTGAATGGAGATTATGCTTTTGTGACAACCTCACTTGATGAAGATGGAATGTGGGCTGTTAAGAAAGGCTCTTCTCTGTTCCTTGGGATAGGGAAGGGAAGTGTTTGTGTATCCAGTGACCTCACAGCCATACTGGATAATACAAGAGAGATAGTCACATTAAGGGATAATGAACTTATTCATTTTACAAACAGTGGATTTACAATTGAAGATATAGAAACGGGGGAAATAGTAAACAGGGAAACCAAAAGGATTACCCTGTCCGTAGAAGAGGTAGAGAAGGGCTCTTTTGAACATTTTATGCTGAAAGAGATCTATGAAACACCAGCGAGAGCAAGGTCTCATCTCCGACTTCTGAAGAATCATCCATCGTATGAAGAGGCTGCAAAACTTATAAGCCAAGCGCAGAGGATTTTTATCACTGGTGCGGGAACATCGTATCATGCTTCATTGCTTGGGAAGTATTACTGTGCTGAAATCGCTGGAGTCCTCCTCAATAATTCCTTTGCTTCTGAATTTTCTTCTCTGTGCAGCAATATTTTGAAACAGGGTGATGTTCTTATTGTTGTTTCTCAGAGTGGAGAAACAAAGGATGTTAAGAATGTTCTTAATGAATTCAGAGATAAGGGAGAAGGTAAGGTGATCGGAATGGTGAATAATATCGGTTCTACTATCGCTCTACATTCCGATATAGTATTACCAATAAATTCTCAGCTGGAGGTGAGCGTCCCTGCAACAAAAACATTTACAAATCAGGCGTTATCATTTCTATACCTCGCAAACAAAATCGCCGAATTAAAGGGCAAGGTATCCCAGGAGCTTGATTTTTCATTTATCGAAGGTATGATACAGGATAGCATTGAAAAGGGAGAAAAGGAAGTTTCACGATTACTGGACAAACTTACCGGACAGAAGGAATTTTATATACTCGGGTTTGGACTAACATACCCTGCAGCATTAGAGGCATCACTCAAGATCAAAGAGGTCGTTTATATGCATATAGAAGGGATGTATTCAGGAGAGTTCAAGCATGGACCTCTTTCTATAGTAGAGCAAGGGTATCCCGTCATTTTTATAACAACTGTTGAAGATAAGCATTTTGTTCTTTCACATATAAACGAAGTAAAAACAAGGAATGGCTTTATAATAACTATTGCACCATTGGATGAAGAATTGAGCCTAGCATCCGATATTTTTATTCCACTTCCTGTAAGTAACCCCTATCTTGTTCCAATATCTGCAACAATATATGCACAGATACTATCCTACAGAATGAGCGTTTCTCTGGGTATAAACCCTGATTTTCCGAGGAATATCTCAAAAACTATTACTGTTGATTAGAGTTTAGAAATTTCCCAAATGCAGGGGACAGTTACTTTAGACTGTGGGGTTGGGGTTTGACCCCAGTGAAATAGATAGACATTCATTTTACCCGAATGAAATAATTCTATATTTCATGGGGCAAACGGGGTAAACCTCTTATGAAATAGATAATCATTCCACCCTAGTATAATAGCGTTGCATTGTACGCTCGGTGGTAGACAGATATGACAAAAAAAGTCCAAAGTCCAACGTCCAATGTCAGGAGTCGATAGTCAAAGACAAAGAGTTAGTGTGTTAGTCGGTTCCTCCCAGACCTCCACCAAAAATAAGAAAGGCGAAAATGTCATACTGTACAACTACCGAGCTTTTTAAGCTGAAGAAGTCTGCTCCCACAAATCGGGACTGGGAAGTCCCTCCTACCATTGCACGAATAAATTCGTGCCTACATGGAAAAGGCATGCCTTTTCCCTACAATCAGGGCGCGAGACTTGTAGAGGCAATTCATGAATTGCCACTAATCAAGGGAGGTCGCGACAGGGAAGTCCCTCCTAAAAAAGGGCGACTCACCGAGTCGCCCCTACAAAAGAACGAGATATCTAAAAAATCTGTATAGTCAATGGAAATCTGTGTCATTATTAGGTGTTTGGTTCATAGCGTCTATTGCGTCTATTGCGTCTATAGCGTTTGTTGCGTTGATTGCGTTTGTGGGAACGGGCTTCTGCCCGTGATCATCGAGGCTGGAAAGCCTCTCCCACAAGATTAGTCGAGCATCCTGCGTCCATCTGCGTCTATCTGCGGTTTCATTTTCTTGGGGATGTGTGTTTTTATCAAAAAATAATTCTTCTCTGTGTCCTCTGTGTCTCTGTGGCAAATTTAATGTTCCCCGGTCATGGGAACAAATCTGACCGGGATGATATTCTTTTTTGTTATCCCGGTGGAATCCTTAGTAACGAGAATTAATTCCTGGTAGAATTCCCCAACAGGGATTACCATTCTTCCACCAATTGCAAGCTGGGAAATGAGTGGGGGAGGGATTTTATCTGGTGCACAGGTGACAATGATACCGTCAAAAGGAGCATTCTCTTTCCATCCCTTATAACCATCACCACACTTTACAATAACATTATCATAGCCGAGACTTTCCAATTTCTCATCCGCTGAAGTGGCAAGTTCACAAATTATCTCTATTGTAAAAACCGAATCAGCGAGGAGAGAGAGTATGGCTGCCTGATATCCAGAGCCTGTGCCAATCTCAAGGACTTTGTCTGTTTTTTTAACTGCGATTAATTCGGTCATAAGGGCTACAATGTATGGCTGGGATATTGTCTGGTTGTATGGTATGGGAAGGGGGTGATCCTCATACGCATAAGGTTGGTATCTTTTTGGAACGAAAAGATGTCGTTCTACAGTAAGCATTGCATTTATTACCGAGCTATCCTTAACCCCACGCGCAATTATCTGCTCCTTAACCATTCTTTCTCTAAGAATGGTGTAATTTGACGAATAATCGGTAGATACTGTTAAAAATAATAATATAAAAACCATTATTTCTTCTTTTGTTTAAGATTAACGGGATTGGAGGGAAAGTCAAGGAGATTAGCCACAGAGGCACAGAGAAAGATATTCTTTGTTACTGAAGAAGGAACCTCACAACCCCATTTTAGACACAGATTTTCACTGATATTCACTGATTAAAAACCCCTAACCCCCACCGAAATCAGAGAGGACACAGATAAATGAAAGAGCTCTTCACCCCCCACATTTTTGTTTGTAAGTAAGAGAGAAAGAGGGAGGTTCCCCTATTTCAATTTTCGCGAAACTTGTAGTGGCAATTCATGAATTGCCACTACTCTGTTTGGAATAGGGCGAACGCTACAATTAAAATAAGGGTTTGAGTGGGGGCACGGTGCGCCGTTTTTATTTTTGTAGGAGGGATTTCCCAAACCCATCCCTTTAATTTCTCGCAAAGGGTGCAAAGAATTAATATAGAGTATTAGTCAGTCGGTCCGTTTTCTCTCCTTGGTCGGTTTATGCTTGATAAAAAGAATTTATAGATTATATTAATAATACAATATAAAAGGAGGTGTTTATGAATACTTTAACACTCTTTATGTTTATTCTCCTTAGTACACCTGTTAATCCACATTCTGATTTAGAAAGAATGGAATCAATGTTTGAAGAGACATTGTTACGTCATCCAGAACATACTTTAAAGAACCCTGCTGAGACCTTTTATAATAATTTTGAGACTTTTAGACTATTCTGGGAGGCTTTAGGGGAGAGATATATGTCTGAGAAATGTTATTGGAATAAGAATAGCTTCAAGAAAAGAGACGAGAAAGCTTACATCCTCTATCATGATATACATTCTGTCTCTGAAGTAATTATAGGTGAAATTACAAGCGAACATGAGGATACAATTGTTAATGTAATATACAATAGGAAATGTATACTTGGTAAAGAATTTATCATTAGGGTTGATACAGTATTGTTAGGATATATATCAGAAGGGGAGATAATCAAAGTAAGGAGTCCAGGAGGCAAGTTTCTTATGTATAGTTCAAATGTTGAAAACTATCCTTATATGAGGGGGGATACAGTTCTTGTTTTTTTACGCCATTTCCCTAGTGTGAGATGCCGTAGTTTAAGGAACGACCATAAGAATGAAATTGGTTACAGGATGCCATTTTATGAAGTTAAAGGGATGTATTGGGTAACGTCCCTTTATTTTACTACAGATAGCCTTAGAGGTAAAGTGGGTTCTGTAACAGGTCCTCAACATATAATGTATCATGAAAAACCATATTTGCGGAATGAACCCTTTGATTACCCATATTCGGAAGTTATAGAAACACTTGGTAAATTTATTGAGTGGGGTAAAGAATGGAAGAAAAAATGGTATAATTATCTCAATCCCAAAATTATGGATTATATTGTATTAGAACGATTTAATAGTGAGAAAGTTATCAAGTCAATTATATGGAGGCAATGGTGAGAAAATATGACCTATAGGGTCGGTGCTTGACATTTTGACATTTTTTGCGTTGCATTGCACGCTCGGTGTTTGACAGGTATGACAAAAAAAGTCCAACGTCCAATGTCAGGAGTCGATAGTCAAAGACAAAGAGTTAGTGTGTTAGTCAGTTCCTCTCAGACCTCCACCAAAAATAAGAAGAGCGAAGATGTCATACTGTACAGCTACCGAGCTTTTTAAGCTGAAGAAGTCTGCTCCCACAAATCGGGACTGGGAAGTCCCTCCTACAAAAAATCGCGGGCAGAAGTCTGCTCCCACAAGAGTCAGGGAACCTGACCCCTACAACAAGAGCGCGAGACAAGTCTCGCTACTCCATATTGGGAAATGGCTTATAGTTCACACATATTATATTTTGTTTTTATCTGCGTCTATCTGCGTTCATCTGCGGTTTCATTTGACATTGGACTAACAAAAACGACTCAACTACTCAACTATTTAACTATATCAGTTGATATCAGTGTCTATAGTGTTCTTATAATTTACTCTCTAATTTTTTCTCTAAATCTTCTATTTCCTGTGTTAGCCGCCTGTATTCATCAAATAGTTTTCTTGCCTTTCTGGGATTATTGGCGATGGATGGGCGAGTAAAGATATTACGCAATTCGTCGCGTCTCTTTCCTTTTTGCAGGATTTGCTCTTTTATTATTTCCCCGTGGGATTTCTTACCTTTGGACTTTTTCTTCCCAACTTTAAATAAATCATCCCCCCTCTTTTTCCAGAGATAATATGAAAAATCCCCGGGATAGACATTGATATGTCCATCCTTCAATTCAAATATTTTATTGGCAAATGATTCAATCAAATCACGACTATGCGTGACCAGGATAATTGTTCCATTATAGGATTTTATTGCCCGTCTTATTGCATCCACTGAATCACTATCAAGATGATATGTTGGTTCATCAAGTATTAATAGATTAGAAGGCTCTATCATTGCCTTTAAGATAGTAAGTCTTGTTTTTTCTCCTCCACTTAGCACCTCAATCTTTTTGAAAACATCATCCCCAGAAAAGAGGAAAAGTCCCAGAAAATTACGGAAATTCTGGCTTACCTCATTTTTAGCGTTTCCCGCAACTTCATCAAGCACAGTATTCAATGGATTTAGCTTTAGCAAGATTTCGTTAGAGAATGAACCTATTTTTAATTTCTCACTTACCTTTCTCTCGCCTCTTGTTGGTTTTTCATATCCGGCAATGATTCTGCAGAGTGTGGACTTTCCAGCACCATTCTTACCAATAAGTGCAATCTTGTCACCCTTCTGGATTGATAGATTAATATCACTGAAGATTGCTTTTCCGTTGTAATTCTTGCTAATATTCTTCAACGCAACGAGATTTTGAGTATATATTTCTGCGAGGGGGAAATTCACCTTTATTTTTTTCTTCTCTTTCTCTATTTGGATACGCTCCAGGCGATTGAGATATTTTTCCCGACTTTTGACAAGCCTCGTTCTTGCCTTATTTGCTTTATTTCTGGCAATAAATTCTTTTATCTCTGCTATCTTTTTTTCCTGATTCCCTGCAAGTTGAATTAATCTTTGCTTTCGCATCTCCGATTCCTTTAGATAATTAGTAAAATTCGTGTGATATTTCCGGAACTTGCCAGAGTCAATTTCCAGGATACCACGCCTACCCTTTGGAACTTCCAAAATGTTATCAAGAAAATACCGCTCATGGGATACTATTATCATTGCACCCTTATAACTCTGCAGATAATTTTCAAGCCACTGTATTGACTCGATATCCAGATGATTAGTTGGTTCATCAAGCATCAGTAGATCGCATTTGTTGAGAAGAAGGCGTGCCAGGATAATGCGCATCTGCCAGCCACTTGAGAATTCTTCGACCGATTTTTTATAGTCATCTCGCATGAAACCTAATCCTGCAATTACTTTATAGGCCTCAGATTCATAATCATAGCCACCAATTTTGTGGAAGTTGTCTTCAGCAACTTCATATTTCTTCATTAATTCCTTTGAATGGGGATTTTTACTCATTGACTCTCTAATTCGAGATAAATTGCAGAGGTGGGAATTATAATCCTTTAATACTTCCTCAATTAAAGTATTTCCATGCAAGACAATTTCTTCCTGAGGTAAATAGCCAATACTTATACTGCTGGGTTTCTCAATATATCCTTTAGTTGGCGAAATCTCACCCATGATAATGTGCAGCAGGGTTGTCTTTCCGGTGCCATTAGCACCAACGAGCCCAAATCTATCGCAGGGATTGATATTCAGATTTACATCCGAAAATAAAGTCCGTTCACCAATACTGTATTCAAGGTCAATAAGTCCTACCATATGCCTACCTTTTTCATAAGCATTCTAATGTAAGAAAATGGAATTGCAAGTCAAGGCCAGGTTATGTCACACCACCCTCCCACATTTTTTTTGCCACAGAGACGCAGATTAATTTAGTTAAATAGTTGAGTAGTTGAGTAGGTAGGAGAATAAACCTAAAACCTATGGCTGGTTATGCTGCAGATAAACGAGAGGAGCCTGTCTGCGCATAGCGCCAGGGAAGACGCAGAGGTTGTGTAGGGAACGCATATATGCGTTCCCTACCAGGATACCTGATAAAATTTACTGAACAGAATCCAAAGCGGCTTCCTCGTAGCGGCCGCCTAAATGCCTTGTAAGGAATTTTTCCGCAGCTGCATAAAACTTTAGACGATTTTCTGGCTTTGCAAATCCGTGACCCTCGTCCGGGAAGAGTATGTATTCGTAATCGATTCCCTTTTCCTTCAGTACCTCTACAATTTGCTCGGATTCCGCTTGTGGGACGCGCGGATCATTGGCACCCTGTGCAATCAGCATTGGAACCTTGATCTGATCCACTTTAAACAATGGGGAACGGGATTTAAGGAATTCTTCCTCGGTATCTGGATTCCCAATCCTTTCATATAAAAGGGCCTTCATAGTGAACCAATAAGGAGGAATGGAATTAATCCAGGTTATGAGGTTACCGGGACCAACAATATCGACCGCACAGCAAAATAGATCGGGTGTGAATGCAGCTCCAACTAGAGTAGCATATCCACCGTAGGAACCGCCGTAGATGGCAATTTTCTCAGGGTCAGCAATGCCCTGTTCCACCACCCAGTTGACAGCGTCCACCAGATCATTGTGCATCTTACCCCCCCACTCTCTGTTCCCGGCATTCAAAAATTCCTTTCCGTAACCTGTTGAACCACGGAAATTGACCTGCAGGCATGCATAACCGCGGTTTGCGAACCACTGAGCTTCAGGATTATAACCCCAGGTATCACGGTACCAGGGACCGCCATGGACATTGAGGACCATCGGCAAATTCTTCCTTCCTTTTCCAATAGGATAGGTGATGTAGCCATGAATGGTTAATCCATCCCGTGCAGTGAAGGAAATCGGCTCCATCGGTGCCAAGGTATAATTATTCAGGTCTGGCCTATGGTCGAAAAGAAAAGTCCCCTTTTTTGTTTTGAGGTCATAAGCATAATAGGATACGGGCCCATCGTCCTTGACAAAACCCACCAGCCAGGTATCGTCTGCATTATCCCGATTGAAAACAGCGTAGTCACCATGATCCAGTTTGCTAATTGCTTTGAAATCGTCTTTGATGGATTCATCCAATACTATCCATTCGTTTCGTGCCCTAGTAAATGCAACGGCTTGAATCTCGTATGAATCCGGATGAATCATTATATTGCTGACATCATATTGTGGGTCTTCGGCGATGACTTCAATACCCCCGCCGGTAGCAATATCCATTTTTATTAGTCGGCCAGCATTGACATTACGAGAATCTAATAGATACAGGGAATTGCCATCTTTAGTAAAACCAATGGGGCCACTGTTCATGCTATTTTCGGAATCCCATGTGAGCAGTGTTGTCCAGCTTGCCTCCTCATTTTCGCGGAATAGAAGGTCGAATCCGCCACCAGGCGTTGCAGCCATTGCACAACGAATCTTGAAATTTGCATCGGCCACCCAATTGATAATATTGCCAGGATTCCTTGCGACCAATTTGAGTTCTGTGGTTGTGAGGTCAAGATGATAAACATCGTGAAGTTGGGGATTTTCTTTATTCATTGCAATAAGAAGTTCATTGGGAAAATGTTTATTACGGTCAACAATCCGAACCTGAACATCTTCATATGGGGTTAAATCATTGATTTTAGCTGTTTCCAGATTTACTGAATATAAACGCCAGTTTTCGTTTCCACCCACATCCTGAAGATACATTATATATTTACTGTCCCCCGCCCAAAAATAGCGACGTATTCCACGATTGTCATCTCTGGTAACGACTTTGTCATCTTCCTTCCCAATCGTTTTTATCCAGACATTTAATACATTGTTTACCGGTGCAAGATAAGCCAGCATCGTCCCGTCCGGAGAGATTTTGGGAGCCGCTTTAACAGGATTTCCAAATAGGATTTCCCTTGGTATGAGTTCAGGCTCCATCCTCACACAGGAAGAGTTAAGAAGTATTATCGAACTACAAAGCATCAATATAGGCAACACCCAGATCGTTTTAAAATGTCTCATATTATTTCCTCCTTTTTTGGTTTTAATGCCCAATTTCTTCTAATGTCAGCTGTTCTTGAAAACATGTGAATGCGATGTATAATATGCAATGATGTGCAAAAATCAAGTGCAAGCAATGCCATCTTTGCGTAATAATCATAAAGGAGTAGACAATGCATACCTTGTCCCTGTAGGGGCTTGATTCATCAAGCCCGAATAGCAGAGAGGTATGGGTGTATTGTTCTTGCGCTACTCCAAACGGTTGTAGGAGCGACATCCCTGTAGCGATTTTAGCGGTTTGTTAAGTGTTCCTACTATATAGGAAAGATATTCCTGTCCGATAGTTGAGAAAGGATGAGGAACCCTCGCTCCTACATTGCTTTAGGAACGGAGGGCGTGATAAATCGCGCCCCTACCTCTGAAAATCGTAGGCAGAAGCCCACTCCCACAAGAGGGCAAGATGTATCTTGCCCCTACAGACGGAAAAGGCAGCCTTTTCCCTACATCTCCAATGATTTTTTGTCCTTGAATTTATTGGTTTTACCTTTATAATTGTTAAATGGAATATTTAGAGGAATCTTTGCAGGGTTTGTTGTTATATTGAATTAGCTTTAAAGGAGGGCAAATCTATGGGTTTTAATTCGAGTGGTGGAAGAAGTTTTTTAATTTGCTTGATAGGCTGCCGACGAAATTCTACAAATAGGGAGGGGAAATGAATAAACTGAGCAGAATAATTTTATTCCTTATATTAGCCATATCATTTGTACCCTTAGTAAGAGCAAAGGATTTGACCCTTACCATAGTTTATGATAACAATACCTATAACGAGGAATTGGAGACAAGATGGGGTTTTTCCTGTTTGGTAGAGGGGCTTCCAAAGACTATTCTTTTTGATGTTGGTGGTGAAGGGGATATACTTCTTAATAATATGGAAAAGTTAGGGATTGACCCAAAAGCAATAGATATAATAGTTCTTTCCCATATTCATTATGATCATATTGGTGGTCTATCCACTTTTTTAAAGGAAAATCCTGAGGCATGCGTTTATCTGCCAGGGTCTTTTCCAGAGAGTATTAAGGATATAGTAAGGAAGGTAGATGCCGAATTAGTTGAAGTTCATAACCCTATCAGGGTCTGTAAGAATGCCTATTCTACAGGGGAATTGGGGGCCTTTATAAAAGAACAGTCACTTATCATAAAAACAGATAAAGGATTAGTGATTATTACCGGTTGTGCTCACCCAGGGATTGTCAATGTAATAAAGAAAGCAAAAGGGATGTTAGGAAAAGAAGTTTACCCCAAAGGGGTTTATTTAGTATTGGGTGGTTTCCATTTATGCTGGATGAACACCTGGCAGGTTAGGGGAATCATTAACGGAGTTAAAAGAGAGAAGGTAGAAAAAGTAGCTCCTTCTCATTGCTCAGGTGATCTTGCCCGAGAACTGTTTAAAAAAGCCTATGGAGATGACTTTATTCTTTCAGGTGCAGGAAAGAAAATAAGAGTAAAGGATGCTTTCTAATTCCTTGAAATTATTTATAGCTGGTTTTACAATGGGTTGGGGTCCCTGCCTTGCATATACTGCTCCATTACTTTTGCCTTACATTGGGGCCACCAAGAGAAATTGGAAGGATGGCCTAAAAGTTGGGTTAGTGTTTTCAATCGGTAGGCTTTTGGCGCTTGCCATTTTAGGTGGACTTGCAACTGTAATCTTTAGTTTTATTAATCGCTTTTTCCCACCTCAGAAATCCGGTTGGCTCTATTTGATTGTGGCATTTTTTATGATAATAATGGGTATTCTTATCATCTTAGGTAAAGGATTTAAGGTACATATTGGGAAGAGTATATTAGATAAGGGCGATAAAAGCATGTTCTTATTTGGATTCTTGATGGGGATTGCCCCCTGTGTTCCATATGTTGCGGTTCTTACATATATTGCCTGTGTGGCGGAAAACAGAATTTTAGTTGGTGTATTGTATGCTGCTTTGTTTGCGATAGGCACAGCAATTGCTCCTGTGGTGTTAGGAACCTTAATGGGTATTATCCCGGCAAAACTATTCAGATCTGCTAAGTGGTTAAAGGTTTTTCAAGTAATCTGTGGAGTGGTTCTTATCCTTTTTGGACTTCAACTTGTTTTCTTTATGATGCTGATGTAGAACCAGAGCATAGAGACTGTCGGAATACTCAATATTTGCAATTTGAATGTAATCTCCCTTTGTATATATGTTTGATTTTCAATCCCTGTGCCTCTGTGGCATTGTTAGGTGTTTGGTCTTAGGTTCATAGCGTCGATTGCGTCTATTGCGTCCATTGCGTTTGTTGCGTTGATTGCGTTTGTGGGAACGGGCTTCTGCCCGTGATCATCGAGGCTGGAAAGCCTCTCCCACAAAGGGTTTGATGAATCAAACCCCTACGGTTTGGGCTTACCCGTAAAATGTTTACTATTTCATGGGGCGACTCACCGAGTCGCCTCTACTCCAATTTCGGACTCGATAAATCGAGCCCCTACAGATTCTTTTTTAAACCGTGGTCTTACCGTGGCATTTTTAGGTCTTAGGTTTTAGGGTTTAGGATTTAGTTTTTAATCAGTTGATATCAGTGTAAATCTGTGTCATTATTAGGTGTTTGGTATTAGGTTTTGGGTCTTAGGGTTTATTTCTTTACCAACTTAACTATTCAACTACTCAACTATTTAACTACATTAATCTGTGTTTATCTGCGGTTTCATTTGACTTTGGACATCGGACATTGGACTAACAAAAATGACTCAACGACTCATGACTCTTTCCCCCGTATCAACGTTGAATAGATATATTTTTTCCTTATTGAATTTAATGTAAAATTTGGTTCCGGGTTTAAGCTGGGATGGTTTTAACGATTTTGTCTTTACCGTTATAATATTGTCTCCTAATTTGAGGTAAAGAATAATTTCATTTCCAATTACCTCTGCTGCATCCAGTGCAGTTTCAATACCGGATTTTACTATAGATATATCACTCGGTCTTATCCCCACAAGATTGTCTTTCCCATAACTGGATAGAAAACTGAATTTTTTGCCTTCAAGGAGATTCATAGCAGGAGAACCCAAAAAAGACGCAACAAATGCATTTTTTGGATTTTCGTATACTTCCATAGGTTTCCCTACTTGCTGGAGCACGCCGTCTTTTAGCACAGCAATTCTTTGCCCGAGGGTCATAGCCTCAATTTGATCGTGAGTTACATATACAGATGTAATTTTCAATTCATTGTGTAGATGCGCAAGTTCTGCCCTCATCTGAACCCTTAATTTTGCGTCCAGGTTGGACAGAGGTTCATCAAAGAGGAAGAGGGTTGGCTCTCTTACTATAGCTCGACCAACAGCTACCCTTTGGCTTTGACCACCAGAAAGTTCCCGGGGTTTTTTATGGAGGAGATCCTTTATCCCGAGTAGTTCTGCAGTCTCCATAACACGTTTCTTTATGGTTTCCTTCTTCTTTCCAGTAATTCTTAAGGGAAAAGCAATATTATGATAGGCAGTTAGATGGGGATATAGCGAATAAGATTGAAACACCATTGCTATATTCCTATCCTTGGGTCGAAAATTGGTGACATCTTTATCACCAAAGTACACCCTTCCTTTTGTAGGTGTTTCCAGACCCCCAACAATCCGAAGAATTGTGGTCTTTCCGCAACCTGAAGGACCAAGAAAAACCATAAATTCCCCTTCTTTTATATCCAGGGATAAATCCTTTACTGCAAGGACCTTACCAAATTTCTTTGTTACATTTTCTATTCTGACAGAAGACATTTGTTTCCTCCTAATAGGTTTAGTTTATATCTTTTAATACCCATTGAATGATTTACTATAAGAAAGTATATTCCATGGTAGGTACCTGACATCTGTATGGAATGACCCTCTCCCTCATAAACGATTAGTCTACCAAGGCAGTCATAGATAGATAGTTCTATTTTATTAGCACCATTATTTAAATAGGTAAAAGTAAGATTATTCCCGCTATGCCCCATCACAACCATTCCTTCTCCACTTTCTCTCTCTTTTCCTTCTGTTATACCCATAAGTTCGGAATTGACCAGCCAGGCAGTTGTGTTCAATATTATCACCGAATCCGACCCAGCTCCCCAGCCATCGTAAATATTACTATTTCCAGGGGTTGCCGTTCCATCATCTATAGGTGATGAATCCCCTGTTCCTGCAACTCTTCCGTTTCCGAATTTTGCAGTGGCAACCATTACACCTTCACTACCTCCGAAGGGGTAGGGGGTTAGCCATACATGGCCAGTTGCAGTGCTATTATTCATCTGGTATAGAGTTATTCCAGTCCCTGCCCAGTATCCGTAAAAATCGTTGGGCTCTCCAAAGTATCCCTTGATAACTGAATCATCTAATGAATAATTATATGATAAGTCCCAGGCGTCATTAGGGTACTCACCTGATACATTGAAATGTATACCAAAGGAATCCGTAGTTTTGAGCTCATTCCATACCCTTGGTGAATCCCATTCATTCCCGTTCCTGTCTGAGCCATTATGGTCTCCAACCATAAATAGACCTCCACCGTCTCTCACAAAATTAAAGATTGCAGTCTTCTCCTGGGAGCTAAAAGGAATCTGTGGTTCACACACAATAAATAAATCAAAGTTGGAAAGATCGAGGGGATTTGCTTCTCCATAGGTAATAAAACTATCAGGTGGTAGTGTTTTAACAGAAAAATGCCCGTCCCTTGCCAACGCATAACCCCAGTCTGATATTGCGCCAAGCCAATCCTCTTCTTTCCATGGAATTCCCGGATAAGGTTCAGGCATATCATCATCAATTATCCAATCTGCATTTGCCGCAGTTTCATCCTTTGTATAATCGAATAGGACTTTAAAATGGCTACTATCTGATACGATGTAACCCTGTGTGTCAGAAACACAAGAGAGAAGGTAATCATCCCAGACCGAAATGTAATATTCGATAGAATCCCCTTTGTTATAAGGATTTATCGAATAGTAATAGTATGAGCCATTGGTACTATCTCTCGTCTCTTTTGTGAAAATACCTCCGTTTACATTCCAGTAGAGTGTATCTGTAAATATTCCCTGATTATCGAATGCTTCTGCCCTGATTATAACTTCTTTATTAGTGGCTGGATTTATGGGATGTCTTTTTAGCTCATTTATCTCAGGAGGGGTGTTACTGCCCCCTGTATCATAATATAGTTCTATAAATTCGTATATATGATTGCCGCTACCATATGTATCTGAAACTTCCGTAATTACAACACCCACATTATGTCCCCCTATTACTCCGGAACCAGGATTCGCTTCGTTATATGAAACCTCATCCCATGTGTTTACAGGAGTTGAATCGCGTTGCATGCAGAGTCCACTTTCCGATAATATATGTTCGGTTGTATCTATGCGGATGCCCGAAGCGTTATAAAGCGAGAATGTTTCACCTCCGTTTATCATAGGACAGTGACCTTTAGAATTGATATATACAACATTGGGTCCGAGGTTACCCCAGTGTGCCTCGAATTCGCTTCTTGTTGCATCCCTTCCGAGGATTAGATAACCATCATTAGGAATATTAATATTACCAAAGGTATAAGATTGCGAAGACTCCCATTGTTTTATAGTCCAGTTGTTAATATTAATAGAAGCGAATAGAATTATGCAAATCATTTTCGGAAGGTCCTTTTGACTTCTTCCTCTGCGATTTTTAACCTTTCTTCTACATCCATTTCAGCCCTGAGGACTGGCTCAAGCCCCACCTGACTGAAGATTTTCCTACCAAACAACCAGGCAGGATCAGAGGGCTCTAACTCTGCATAATATAGCTGTTCCCAGACTTCTTTTAGTCCTGGTACTCTTTTAAAATAGTCTTTTACCTCTGGAAGCTCTCTGGCACTCTGTCTTACAGGGACATATCCTGTTCGTAGTGCCCAACTGGCCTGGGTAGGAGGGGATGTAAACCACTTAATGAATTTCCATGCAGCCTCCTTTTCTTTATCTGGTTTATCTTTAAAGAGGGCTATATTGGTGCCCATTATAAAGGACCCTGTGGTATCCTCTCTGGGCAATGGTGCAACACCAACAGGAAAATCGGGTTTTGCTTTCATAATGAAGGCATAAGAAACAGAGGTTCCCATTATATAAGCTATCTTTTTAGCTATGAATTCGTCCTGATGCTGAAATCCAGTAGTAAGGTGTGCCACCTTATATTTATATATTAAATCCTTCATAAATTGTAGGGCTTCAATGCCTTTTTCACCGTAAAAAGTAGGGTTGTTGTTCTCATCTACCATCCTACCACCAAAGGCATGTAGTAGAGATTCAAAAAAGCCCACTGATACTCCAAAAGCTGTCACAGGCTTACTATCCTCCTGAATTTCCCTTGAAATTTTAAGTAGACTGGACCATGTCCGTGGGAAATCATCGAGCCCAGCCTTCCTAAACAGGTTGGTATTGTAATAGAAGGTGTAAACGCTCTTGTTAAAGGGCAGGGTTACCAATTTTCCATCTACTGTGTTATCCCGCAGGAATATTGGGTAAAAGTCGGAAATTTCTTCTTTTGTTAGTCCATTTTTGCCGTTTATGTAGTTTTCAATGGGGTCAATCACTTTAGATTCATAAAGATTGGTAGTCCAGGATGAGTATACCTGCGCAATCGTTGGGGTCTTATGGGAAAGTACGGCTGCCATTATCTTTTGGGACAGGGCGTTGTAATTGCCCATTGATATTGATTCTATCTGAATGTTGGGGTGGTTCTCATTGAATTGATGGATTAAATCATCCAGAGCGTCTCCAAGTGGTCCTCCCATTGCATGCCAGAAGGTAACGGTCGTAATTTTACTTTCAACCTTTTTACATCTTGCAAACACCATTAAGGATAATATAATAAAAAGTATTATTCTATTTTTCATTTGTAAATTCCGCATAATTATTACTACTATTTGAAGAAAAAGTAGTTTTTTGACACTGATTTTCACTGATTTTTACTGATTTGAAGAACCTCCCACTTCCACCTTTATTTAGACACTGATTTTCACTGATTTTTACTGATTTTTTAGATATCCCACATCCCAACCATTTTTTTGACACTGATTTACACTGATTAAGATAGATTTTTAAAAAATTTGTTTTCTTATCAGTGATTATCTGTGTTAATCTGTGTCGAATTTCTGAGGAGGTATTGGGTATATTTTTCATCCTTTTATTCCTGACTTCATATAACTGTTGATGATCTGCTTCTGGAATATAAAAAATAGTATAACAACCGGAATAATCACAAGTGTGGATGCAGCAGAAAGCAAGGTATAATCAGTGCTTTGTTCCTGAATAAAGTAAGCCAGGCCGACCTGAACAGGACGAATTTTATCTGATGTTGTCATAACCAATGGCCATATAAAAGCGTTCCACGATCCAATGAGTGAGAATATTGCTACGGTTACCAGAGCTGGCTTTATCATTGGTAGCGCAATACGTGTGAGGAATTGAAAAGGCGAGCAGCCATCGATCATCGCAGATTCAAATATGGATTTGGGTATTGATTTGAAATGCTGCCGCAGAAGGAATATTGAAAATGTATTAACAGTCCAGGGAATGATGAGAGCTAGGTAGGTGTTTAACCATCCGAATCTCGCTAAGATAAGATACCCCGGTATAATATATATGGGAAGTGGCACCATCATCATTGCGAGGAGTGAAAGGAAGAAGAATTCCCTTCCAGGAAATTTAATAAAGGAGAACGTAAAACCGGCCAGGGAAGATGTAACCAAAACTCCAATCAGTGTGGATATTGCAATAATAATTGTATTAAAGAAATATCTGCCAAAGGGTGCAACTTTAAGTGCTTCAGGATAGTTTTGCGCTGCAACTCTATGTGGAAACCAGGTTGGCGGAAACTGAACCGCCTCTACAGGCGTTTTTAACGATGTAATTATCATCCAGTAGAAAGGTAGAAGTGCTACAAGTACACCTAATACGAGAATTGTGTATAAGAGAAGTGCTTTACTCCTTGTCACCCTGCAACCCCCAAGATATTAGACACTGATTCTCACTGATCTTTACTGATTTTTCTGCCACAGAGACACAGAGGACACAGAGAAGAATTATTTTTTTGTGTAAAAAACACACACCACCAAATCCTAAATCAGACACTAATTTACACTGATTAAGATAGATTTTATTAAGATAAATCTTTAAGAATATTATTTTTTTATCAGTGATTATCTGTGTTAATCTGTGTCTTATTTTCTTAATATTTAGACACTGATTCTCACTGATCTTTACTGATTTTTTTTCACACACAGTCATAGATCAAATATTTTCCTTTTTATTTCTAACTTTCTGCCAAAGTTTATTAACAATCCTACCTCAATTCCTGATGCCTTTAAATAATTTACTAGTTGGACTTCATGGATTTTAATTGAGCTTTTTACCGCTTTTACCTCCACTATTACTTTTCCCTCAACAATCAAATCCGCTAAATAATTTCCTACTAGCTTACCTTGGTAAAATACTTCTATTGGCCTTTGTGATTCAACTTCTAAATTTTTATTCTTTAACTCAATCAATAATGCATTCTCATAGACCCTTTCAAGGAAACCATATCCTAATGCGTTATAAACATTAAAGGTTGCTTCAATTATCTTTTCAGTAATTTTACTATACTTATAATCAGTTTTTATCTGTGTAAATCTGTGTCTAAATGATTTCTTTGATTTAGGGTTTTGGGGATTGCGACTATCCATAATGCACTCTTGGTTCAATTACTTTTTTCTGGAATACCGTAAGGGCAAGTATCACAACGAAAAGGAATAATGATATTGCAGAACCATAGCCATAACGGGAGTAGTTAAAGGCGTTATCAAATAGATAATATACCAATACATTAGTTGTTCCTAGAGGGCCGCCTGCTGGTGGACCGGTCATTAACCAGACTGGAGCGAATACTTGAAAAGAGACAATCGTGGTCATTATAAGGACGTAGAATGTAGTCGGTGATATAAGGGGCCAGGTAATATTCTTAAAGACCGTAAAGCCACTTGCCCCGTCTACCTCTGCTGCTTCATAATAATTTTCAGGTATATTCTGAAGGCCTGCAAGAAATATTACTATATTGTACCCTAATCCTTTCCATATAGCCATGATAATTATTGAAAATAGGGCAAGCGAGGGACCTTTAAGGAATAGCGGTAGTTCTCCCCCGATCATCAATTCGAAGATACCGTGCCACTCAGCAAGCCAATTCTGTGGAGGTAGGTGGAGACAATTTAGTATGTGGTTTGCAAGACCAATTTCTGGATGATAGATCCATTTCCATACCATTGAGATAGCAACGATGGATGTAACCACCGGGAGGAAATAAATAGTTCTGAATATGCCAATCCCTCGGAGTGAATTATTTAAGAGGACTGCGACCAAAAGGGATATAAAAAGCGTTAAAGGGACAGTAAAAATTGCATACCAGAGAGTGTTAGAGAACGCCTGCCAGAAGTACTTATCTGAAAAAAAATGGAGGTAGTTCTTTAGACCTACAAAAACCCCGGGTCCACCTATACCCCATTTAAAGAGACTAGCCCGCATGGAAAAAAGGATAGGATAAAAACGAAATAAACCAATTATGACAAAAACTGGAATGAGGTAGAGGAAAGCTATGTATGGATTGATGAGACGTTTCATTTATAAGGGGGATATTCCTCCATGAATAGAGTTAAAAGTGTATGCTCATAACCCGCAATATTGTTATCTGCATCAAGGTAAAGGACTAATTTGCCTGCCGAGGACAGATTACTATATGTTTTGCATAGGAGAGTATGTTTTATTGGGGTCTCAAAAGGTTCTCTCAAGGCCCTTCCCCTATTACTTGAACCAATTATACAATCAATATTACTAACTGTTTCTGCAATTATGCTGTCCCTCATAAAGCCTGCATCAGACAAACCAATGATTAACTCTGCTCCACTATTCTTTAAATTGCAAACTGATTCTTTTGCTGCTTTTTCTATATCCGGGTCAACTTCTGAACTTTCCCTAAACCGCTTTGGGACAAACAGAGGGACGTAGGGAGAAGTGATTCCAAATATCCCAATTTTAATGTTATTTTTTGTTGTAATTATAGCGCCCTTTTGGTCTCCACTTAAGTTTGCAGAAAGAAATTCAGTAGAAGAACCCTCTTTTAATTTTTGCAAGAAGTCCTTACCAAATGATAGTTCATTGGTTCCAATGAGAGTTGCGTCAAATTTCAATTCGTTTAGGAAGCAAGCAAGTTCTTCTGGCGTCTTTTTCTCTCCTGGAATGTTAAGTGGCGCGAGATTCCCAGAATTAAGGAGTAAAATATCACTCAATTTTCTCTCTTGTTCAACTAAAACCCCAAGGGATTTAGCATTGCCAAGATCCGGAGGCATATCCGGGGAAACCCAGTACGCCTTTGATGGCCCAAGTGAACCGTTTATATCATTGGCATAAATTATGGTGATACTATTATCAGTTTCTATTCCAAAAAGTACCGAGAGAATTGCGAAAAGGATCATCAATCCCCCTCTTTCATTGAAGGAATCTCCTTTGTCGATAGCGAAAGAAGATCGGTGAAAAGCCGTTCCAGTTCCAATCCCATGGATTTGGACTCTATGAGCACAGCAGTTTCATTATTATGGGCAAGGGCGTAGTAACTCCAGTTGGTTGACCCCACTACAGAGAGGGTTGAATCTACCACCATAGCCTTTGTGTGAGTGGTTACATCAGGAGGGTCAAAATAGACCTCCTCGAGGCCGCTTCTCCTCCAAAATCTCGCAGCCATGGCATTTTTCCTTGTGTTATTTGGATTCCATGATGAAGCATCAAGGATAATGCGAACCCGAACGCCTCTTTCTGCTGCTCTTATTAACGAATTATAGAGAACTCTATTGATACCTTCCGGATGTTCGGGATAATAGCCTGCAGAGAACATAATTATGTCAATTGTCTTCTCGGCTCCATCGAAGAGTTTTACCAGTTCCGGAACATAATCTCTATTTGCCAGGATTTGCGGTTCTGTTGATATAAGTAAAAAGAATATTAGGTTAAACATCATTTCACCTCAAACATCTTTGATACTGTTAAGATTAGAAGGGTTTCAGATTCTTCCAGTATTTCATATTCTCCAATATCGTCAAGTTGGATCTCATCATAGGTGAACGAATTTGTGGAAAACGAGCCAGCAATGTCAAATTTAAAACCCCAATGCTTATAACCTAAACCATAAGTAATTTTTGAGCTGGTGATTTCTTTATCCATGTATGTTGGTTTCCAGCGATAACCAAATCGGAGGTAAAGTCCAGGTTTCAAACGATGCTCTATTCCTGCAGATACAGAAACAGTATTAACGAGGTCTTCCCCGGTTAGATTATTTACCTTCAAGCGTTCCCACGGCGTATAAATTACTTCCACAGTTGCAACGGCAGGAAGTTTATTCACGGGTCTAAAGATGAGCCCTGCTCCCAGTCTATATGGATATTCATAGTCATTAATCGGTGTGTTGAACCGCTGCCCAAGACTTCCCTTCAAGATGGCTTTTAATCTCCAATTGAATTCATAATTTAGCACTCCACCAATCTCATAACCGGAGCCTTTCTCATAGAATTCGAATTTTGAGGTGTCTATTTGGTAGTAATCCTTTAGAGTACCGGAAAGCCATTTAATAGAAATTCCTGATTGAACAGCAGCTACCTCCCATCCGCATCTTAGGGCAAGACTATTTATCAAAATCGATCGCTCTCTCATTTCTCTCTTTGTAATCTGGTAAAAATCGTCTCTCTCGATATCTTCGAACTTCCAATGCCCATCTATAATAGGTTCCCATCCAAGTGATATGTATAGAGGTTTCTTAGTATAAGAGAGACGAGCCGTAAACGGATAATCTAAGAAGTGGTTTGTATTATAGGCTGTAGTTTGTTTGCCCACGGTATTATCGTATTCATCGAATATAAATTCGCTCCTACCCTCTGTTGGGAAATTGAGGGAAGGAGAGTACTGCAGGTTTAATCCTTCAACCGCATGAGTGTTAGTATTGAAATAAGATGTAACCCAGCAATCCCCCATGGATAGATCCCGGGCAGAACTAGAATTAATCAGTATTCCATATTTGTTAGCTTCGATGACTCCGGCATATAAAAGATTTCCTGAAAATAACAAAACTATAGATAAAACCTTTACGGATAGAATCTTTGATTTTTCAATCTTTGATTTTTTCATATTATTACCACCACCATGTTAAGTTTATATTTCCAGAAGATATAGTAGTCTCATCATAAAAACCAGATGGATTGTCTATTAGTTCTCCGTTACTGTTATAGTACTCTTCTCCACTTTCTGCCAATCCCCAATGAGGATAGATTTGTGTTTTAACCCTGAACTTAAATCGAAGATAAATATTATCGCTTAAGCGGTCAAGAACTGTCAGGTAGAATTTCCTGCCGTCCCCGTAAAGGAAGTCGAGTCCAATATCCTCAAATATCCATTGACTCATCCCGTTGGATTTCCAGAAAGCTATTCCTCCTTTCACGCCCAACTTTGTGGAGAAGTTATGTTCATAAAACGCTCCTATATATCCACCATCAATTAAGTCGTTCATTGAGTAGCGGGGACTCTGAGTGAGTTGCACTTTACCGTATCTCACTCTGAACCCAAGATAGTCCCGATTCGAGAGTAAAACAAAGGTTCTGAAAGTCACTTCATTTGTTCTTGATGCAGTAAGGGTTGACACCTTGCTTCTATTCTTTTCCTGATATTTATGCTTGAATCGCAGTCGCAGGGGATAAATTGGGCGGAATTCCACTTCCCACTGAAACCGCATATTTGATGTCCCCACAGCCAAGTTCTTCCACAGGTCAAGGTAAGCCCTTGTTAGTGTTAGTTTTCTGTTAAATTGCGCCCTGGTTTCTATATAGTATCCGTCTTCTGGTTTTGGAACTGGATATTCGCTTAAATCCGAATAAAGGGGGTCAAGGACCCTGTAGGATTTCTCTATTGGTGTATCGTCAAATCTCTCCTGTTCCCAAAATCCTCTACTATAAGGATTATCGAAGTCTACCTCGTAATGTCTTCTGTGAAAGAGGACATACAAATTGTTGTAAAGAACCCTGGCCTGATATGCATAGGCGACGCCTCGACCTCTTTCTTTTGCATATTCCCCCTGGATGCCCAGGTTTCTGTATACCAACCTCCCTTCTATTCCCCCAATATCTCTTTGTTTCCCATGAAAGAGTCCGGTATAGGAAGGGCCAAGTTCATAATTATCATTGGGTATATCAATAGTTCTAACTTGTGGGTCTAAGGAATCTCCGTATTGAGCTCTATATCCGTTAATTCCTATGTAAGTTCCGAATGGAATAGAAAGGACTTCTGATAGATCGATACCCAGATGCCCTCCAATAAGTTGTTCATCAATAATTTTATCAAAGTTTTCCAATCTGTACCTGTTGGGGAAATAACAATTAACCGTTCCGTCAGAATTCGGTATTCCGGGTTTAGTATCTTTTGAATAAAAGAGATATGAATTGAAACGCCCCTCTTTTAGATGTGTTGCTATTCCCCTTGCTCTGAAAATGGGATTCTCTGTTGCATCCCCGAATAAGCCATTTACACGTTCGATTGATCGGGGTCTCGAATCAGGTGAGTTGTCAAAAACGAGTCCCATTCCGGTTGAATAGTGATAGTCACCAATGATGGTATTCTTTAGAAAGTTAATTTTTTGAACCCCGGCATATCCGTTTATGTAGTACTCACCGACCCCACCACCCAGAAAGATATTCTCGCCGTAGGTAGAGTGGAACTTACCAGAATAATCATCGGTCCATCTTTTTGATTTGATACCTTCTTTTTCATCCGTTAGTTTTTCCTGAAAATCTAATAGTTCCCTCTCACTCCAACCGTCTGCTATTAATCTCTTGTACAGGGTAGCCGATGTATCCTCCATATCCTCAATCACCTGGGAGAGGGAATTAGTCATATTATCAGGGGAGAGGAGGTCAAATCCCTCTTCCCACGAAGAATTCTTGCTGGAGGCCTCCATTTTTGCAAATCCGTCTATTGGATGTCCTATTTTTTCAGGCTTTCCAGCCACGATAAAATTTCTCATATTTCTAAATCCATAGGAGGACAGGTACGGAGCGTCCTCAAGATCGCTTACATATCTCAATTTTCTGAATGCAGTCCTGTATTTAATTGCTGAAACTGCGTCGACGAGGTTAACGCTATTTAGCATAAGTATTTCATCTATGGAAGCTTTATTTATGTCAATTGGGTCAAGTACTACTGCCTGCCATTTGTCTATAGCAGATTGGGTTGGTCCTTCTTCGGATGCCAGTTTTTCCTGTAGTTCTTCTATATAAACTGCGGTCCAATCTTCTTCCTCCGGAGGTTTGGTTTTGATCATTCCTTTTATTCTATTAAATTCATCTCTGGATAAAACCTCTCGGAGTTCATAAACGGAACGTAAATACCCCTTTGCCAATCTTAATTCGTATATGCTCTCAATTTTCTCCTCACTGAGTGGTAAGGTTTTAAGGTCGCTCAGTGTTGCTGTATTGATATCTATGATGTTAAGCAGAAACAGCAAGAAAATCATCGGTAACTTACTCCTACCCAGTGTGAGAGAGGTAATTGTCTGTGGTTACGGGCTGAGTAATGGAAGGAGAGCCACCCTGCGTTTACTACTATTCCAAAGGAGAGGCGAACCGGTTCATTCTGAATTCCTGCCTGAAGAATGAGTTGGTCTCCTATCTGGAAGCTCTGACCAAAATGCATCTCTAAGGGATAATCCTCCTCTCGAGTAAAGGCAAGATGTGATACAACTCCCGGGTAAGGGTTATAACTGACACCAACCGAAAGAGACCAGGGTAAGGTATAAGGATTCTCTTTACCGATCTTTGGGCGGTTCAGGTTATGGGCGTTTATCCCCACGACCCAATTTTCATATACCTCACCCAGAAGAGAAAGATCGAATCCTCCTGTGTTAGCAGTTCCAAATTCTCTCATCCATAGATGATATCCGTTTATTGAATATCCCAATCGCAATTGATCTGAAAGGGAAATTCCGTGCGCAATACGGGTTTCCATTTCACTTGATAAGTCAGAACCTGATTTAGGGTCAGGTGTTTGTCTTGATATTATACCTATACCGATGCCATTCCAGGCAAGATTAGCCCGATGGTTTTCAAGTACTGAAAACTCTTTATTGAACGTATAAGAGAAGGTAACACCCTTATTGTAGGATAGAGATGCCTGGTTAGCCTGCAGAGCACAATCCCTGATTGCCACTGAGTTTCCACCCATCCCAGTAGCAGAGGTTGAATATCCTAATCCTTCAAATACGGAAAAGATAACAAATAGTAACATTAACTACCTCCCAGTTCCGTGGCTACTACAATTGGTTGTGTGATTGATGTAATTTTACCCAATGGGGAGACTGCTTCAATATGTAGGATATAGGTACCTATGTTAACTCTCCTGGAAAGATTATCTGTTCCCATCCAATCCGTTTTTATTGGTCCCGGGTGATTGGATATTATTTGCTTTATCTCTCGTCCTTTTGCATCGTAAATCCATCCGTTTATACGATAGTTCTTTGGGCAGGAAACAGTTATCCAGGTTACCTGTCCCTGGTCAGGAGCAAAGGGATTGGGATCGATGGATAATTCAAATTTTGTTGTATCGGAAGGGACTTCTCCTGCTGTAAAGTCACTTATAAAACGGGGTAGCAACTGATATCCCGAAGTATAAGGTTCTTCACTATCATACTGACCAACGACGCCGGTAATGTCCCATCTTGAGTATTTGTCAAGGGAAAGAGAACTTACAATACCTGTAGACGATATAATGCGGAGAGCCAGAGCTGTTTGTCCATTCCTTACAGAGCAGTTATAGCCACCACCAGACGGGACAGTAGGTGGTTCAATTACTATGGCATCCTTAATTGTTATGAGTTTGCCTTCTCTTTCCTCAGAGAGGCCAACGGAGACACCAAGTGTTTCTACCTCAACCGGGTTGTTTCTTTTAGAAAGCAGGATGATACTATCAGATTCTGGTTTAAATTCAGTTATGCCGTTATATTCTTCAATCTGACCCCAGAGCAGGTAACGGTATCCATAATGAAGCCCAAGAGGGTCATAGGAAAAGATATTTATGCCTCCGGTTGAATCCTGGATGTAACCGGTATAACCATCATCAGAGAAATTAGGTGTAGTTATCGTTCCCTGTATCCAAACATAGCCACTGTCTGTGAATGGAGATGTATAGCCATCTCCCTGAATAACTCTGATATCATATAGGCCGTCTGGAGTCAAGATTATTTCTATAGTTGGTTTTGGTTTTATATCATAAAATGTAATTCCATTAAAGGAGACTTCTGCCCTGAAGTCGAATGATCCGGTGTTAAGCGGCATTGTTTGTCCCCCAAAATCCACAATCATTGAGTCGGTAACCGCCAGGGAATCAATGGAGATTAAAGTGTCTGTTATGGTTACTATTGCCCCTTCTGTTCCATCACCAGAGAGAGATAAGGAGTTTAAATCCCAGTTTAGCGAAGAGTCTATTGATACTCGAAGAGCCTTAAGTGAGTCGTGATCTTGCTCAGGGAGATTCAGGAATAACTCTACTTCTACTTCTTCTCCGGAAAATGCTCTCTCCGGACTGAGTATCAGTTCGGTTTTAACTGGCATAAGTAGTATATCAGCGTTCTCTCTCGGAACCAGTTTGTAATGATAGTACGAGTAGTGGGCGATTCCTCTTATCTCGGTTATTGTATCCCCGGGGACTGGTAGATACCCGTAGCCTCCCTGGACCTCTATCATCAAGGTATAGTCTATCATTAAATCACCGGAACCATCATTTACATACCATTCATCATACTGACCAAAACTTGATGTATCAGTAGCTATGACATCATGAATCACTGCATATACGCCTTCGTATGCCTCCTGACCTAATTCCCCTGTTGTAGTATCTACAGGGTCAGGAAGAGACAGCCCGGAAGTCAATACAGTAACAGTGGGATTGTTAGTGAATTCCGTTGTATTATAGTATTCGTCAATTTCACCGGTTACTTCAACCGAATCACCCACTGATACAGAAGGAGTCCCATTAATCCAGACGTATATTCCTCTCCAGGCTCCTCCGGGTCTCTCTTCAATAAAGAAACTCAGGCCAAATACAGCAGTTACAATCCCCCTGGTTTTAACTATCTGACCATCAAATGGGGAACTGGAACTCTGCCCCTGAATTTCATAGATGGTGTGGTATTCCTGGGCAAATACAGCAATAGGACAAAGCAAAAATATTATGCTGATTATTCCTGATAAATGTTTCATAATTATTGTACCATTGCCACGGACGTTAAGTGACGCTTAAGTAGAATTAACAACTTCATATGAACCTCCTGATTGGTTAGAATCAATTATCTATCCAAAAAACCTTTATTAGTATATTATATATTATGGAAAGGTCAAGACCTTTTTTCGCCTTTCATAAAAGGGCGAGCCATCGGCTCGCCCCTAGATTAAATTTCTCGCAAATTTTTGGGTGGCGTGTTCTGGGTTTATTGAGTTCATAGGGTTCGTTGGGTTCGTAGGGTGATATGGGATATGTGATATGTGATATGCGGGAATTAGTCGAGAGTCCATCCTTTAGGTATTTGGTGTTTGGTTTTAGGTCTTGGGTCTTAGTTTTTTTTACCAACTTAACTATTCAACCACTTAACCATTTAACTAAATTATTCGACTACTGACTGATGACAGAGGACTAAAAGACTGGAGCGTAGGGACTTATCTGCGTATATCTGCGGTTTCATTTTCTTGGTGGTGTGTGTTTTTATCAAAAATTAACCGTGAGTTTACCGTGGCATAACCTTTGGTGGTGTGTTCTGGGTTTGATTAAATGTGAAAGGGGACGGGTGTTAAAATGATTCACCCTTGACAAGGATTGAACGGATTTATATACTTTAGAAATAAATAGGAGGTTATATGAAAAGGTTCAGGTTATTTCTAATTTTTACGACTCTTGTTTTCTTTCTATGTGCAAACGCCGATGTAAAGATAAATGAAATAGTACCCAAGGGGCCCGAATGGATCGAGTTATTCAACACATCTGCCTCATCTGTTTCCCTTGATGGATGGTGGATCAGAGACGATGATCAGGACAGTCTTAATTTGAACGGAAGGACCTTGGCTGGAAATGGATATGATACAGTATACATTGGGCTAGCCTATATATTGGATAATAGTGGGGATCTTATATTTCTTATTGATGCTACGGGAGATACAGTTGATCAGGTTGGATTTGGAATGCAGGGAGGTGCCCCAGTTGCACCTTTCACTCCCCTTTTCTCTATTGCACGAATAGCAGATGGTTTGGACAGTGATGATGATGCAGCTGATTTTAACCTTGATGGAACTCCTACACCGGAGGCTTCCAATGACCCTGCTGGTGTTTCACTGGGAAGTTCTCTGATTATCAATGAAATCCGTCCCTATCCTGCTGCAAATGGAGATAGTGTTGAATTATACAATCCGACCGGTACCGTCTATTATTTACAGAATTGGCTTCTCTCCGATGGAGATTATGTTGATCCTATCGTTACAGATGTAAATATTTCACCCTCTGGATTTCTTGTCCTTGTTGAGGGCGTAGATTGGATTGGTTTGGTGGAGTTTAGTTCTACGGATGTATGTTATTTATTCCGGGATGATTCGGTTAGGATTGACCAACTGGGATGGGCAGGTGAGTACAATGATTTCTCCTTCCAGAGGTATCCGGATGGTATTGGCCCCAATGATGGGTATGACTGGGTCTCTTCAGGGGGAGGGGTTACGTTGTTTGATTGGCCTCCTACCTGGGGTGGACAAAATTCTGGGATAGATGAAGGTGATATACCAATAGGTTATGAGCTTATTGTTCCGAGTATCATTACTGGTAGGTTTTCCATTCAGTACGCACTTCCCGAAAGAACCAACCTTATAATCTCACTCTTTGATAGATTGGGGAGAAGGATGAGCGTCCTGGTGAACAGAACTCATGGACCTGGATACTACGAGGCTTCGCTGGACCTTCTCGGTATACCTTCTGGTATCTATTTCATCACTCTTAGTAGCCCGTCCTTTAGTTCAACCCAGAAGATAACGCTTTTGAAGTAAAGAAAAGTTTAATAATGTTAATTCTTAAGAGAGGAGCGGCATAGCCGTTCCTCTCACTTTTTTGTCGGAAATTTTTTTTAACCATTGACAAAAGATTGAATAAATTATAATAATGGTTCAATGAAACGAAAAATTCTCCGTATTTATGAATTTACCGTTACTATATTAGGTATCGGGATACCTTTATTTTTCTCATTGCAAGCAAAGGTTTTTTTTCCTCCTCTCTATGAGTATACGGTTTATTTTATCGTTGCCTTAATTTCAGGCTACCTCTGTATAACCGTGAAGAATACAATACTATCTTTTGATATTGTAATATATTATTTCCTCCTGCTTACCTTTGGCCCTCTTACGGCGAGTCTAACGGCTATGTTCGTAATATTACTCTTGTGGTCATATAACGCCTATTCGGATTTAAAGTCCAGAGACAGGGATTACGCTAATAAGACATTAAGGATGGGGCTTTACAATGCTGGTGTTTATGGACTCGTGTATCTGGTGGCTGGATTTATATATCTGTATTTCGAAAAGAATATAGGGATGGGAATAGGAATGGTTGTTAGTATTCTAAGTCTTGTATTTCTGAATGAAGTTTCCTTTTCTATACATACTTTGCTTTCAGGTGAGAAATATTTCAAGTACCTGAAAGATGAAGGCATATGGAGTGATTTAGTTGAAATCGCGGTGTACCCTCTTGGCATCTCTATGTTCTTACTGTATAGAGGAGGCGCTTTCCTGGAGGCAGTACCATTTATTATAGGAATACTTTTATTAACATATATTGGCAGAATGATGTCCAATTATCAGGAAGGACTTGCCAAGAGTTTATCGGATATTAGAAAATTAAATAAGATTTCTCGTAATTTGAGCAGTATCCTTCAATTAAACACCTTGATGGAAACAGTGCTTAAAGAAATCTATAATATGTTAAAGCCGGAAGGCTGTTCTATTTATTTCAAATCCCCCTATGACGGAAAAGAATATTTTTATTCCTACAATGGTAAAAAAATAGAAGAAAAGGGTCCCTGCGAGGCCCAAAAGGATAGTGGGACCAAAGTAGTTCCCTTGAAAACAGGTAAGAAAAAGCTCGGATTCCTGGAAATAGATATAGGCAGGAGCCTTACTGCCAATGAGACTGCGATAGCTGAGAATATTGCCGAACAGGCATCAGTGAGCCTGAGTAATGCTATGATGTACAATATTTCTATAAAAGATCCATTGACTGATCTCTATACAAGAAGACATTTTGAAACGAGACTCAAGGAGGAAATTTCAAGAGCCGATAGAGAAAATCAATCCTTTTCACTTGTTATGTTTGACATCGATAAACTTAAAGAGATAAATGATAATTTTGGTCATAAAGTGGGAGATGAAGTACTGAAAAGCTTTTCTAAGACTGTAAAAGGTTATACCAGACCCTTTGATGTTTCTGCCAGGTGGGGTGGGGATGAAATCATTTTGATTCTGCCGAAAACGCATAAGAAACATGCACTTGAGATAGGAGAGAGAATCATAGATAAATTTTCCGGGATATTAAAGGCCGAGAATGGCAGAGATATAAAAGTTTCAGCCTGCTATGCAGGAGAAGAATACAAACCCAAATCAGGAATAGGAGCAGGTGAGATATTTTATAGAGTGGATAAGAAACTTATTGAACAAAAGAAGAAAACAGTTTAGTTCAAGATGTCTTGTCTCTTAAGATGCGTTTTATAACCTTCCGGATCTTAATACCGCGATTATAAGCCCTATCCCAAATATACCTGTGATTATAAAGCCGATTATACCAAGAAGAAAGAGTTTTCCCGTCTGCAAAACTAGTGTAGAACCAACAATAAGGGCCGCAATTATAAGACTGAGGGACAACCTATTAGCCGACCTTTCACTGTGTGTAATTAGATCCTCCAACCCCTTGTGCTCAAGTTCTACTTTAAGGGTTCCGTCCCTTATTTCCCTTAATATTGAAGTTAAATCGCCAGGGAGTTTTTTGAAAAGTCTGTAATAAATTCTGAGAATTTTGCTCATATTTTCAAGAACTCGCTTTGGGCTATACCTCCTCTTTATTAGACGGTGGATGTAGGGTTCTAATTGTTCTATTATACTGAATTCGGGGTCAAGTTGAAATATCAATCCTTCCAGAGTAGATGCTGTTTTTGCAAGTAAAAGTAGGCTTCTTGGCATTTTTAACCCATATCTTCGCGTGATTTTAAATAAGTCATTTAAAACATCTTTTAGATCAATCTGGGAGAGTGTAGCTCCATAATATCTCTCTACAAAATCCCTTAGGTTTGCTCTGAGTTCTTGCCTATTAACCTTTTCTCCTGCTATGCCAAGTTCTATGAGTATCTCTGTCATCGTTTCTGTATCTTTATTTATTCCCGCTACCATTAATTCCCCAAGTAAGCCTAATGTTTCCTCGTCTATAACACCCATGAGACCGAAGTCAATGAGGGAAATTTTACCATCTTTCGTGATTAGTATATTGCCTGGGTGAGGGTCTGCATGGAAAAATCTGTGCTCAAATATCTGCTTGAAACTAAAATCCACCCCTTTTCTGGCAATTTCCTTTTGGGAAAGACCCATTCGTTCGGGAACCGATGGGTCTGTGATTTTTACGCCTTTTATATATTCCATTGTGAGAAGTTTTGAGGTGGAGAATTCCCGGTATACCTCTGGTACGATGACGGACTCATCGTACTTAAAATTGTTTCTAAATTTATCTATAGCCCTGCCTTCTTCTGTAAAATTAAGTTCAGATTTCAAATTTCTTTCTAATTCTTTTACCATTAATAATGGTTCATATCGTTTTGCTTCGGGTATTTCCTTTTCCATCCAACCTGCAATTGTTCCCAGAATTGAAAGGTCGGTTTCAGTAATTTCCTTAACATTAGGACGCTGTACTTTAACTACGACTTTGTGGTTTCCTTTGAGTGTTGCTCTATGGACCTCTGCAAGAGAAGCAGACGCAATAGCTTTCTGACTGAAGGAGGTAAATAAGGTTGTTAATGGGGCATTTAATTCTTTTTCTATCACACCCTTTATTTCTTTAAATGGTATTGACTCCACTTCATCCTGGAGCTTTGAAAGTTCTCTGGTCAAATCATCTGGAAGCATATCTGTTCTTACGGAAAGAATTTGTCCTAATTTTATAAAAGTTGTACCCAGTTCTTGCAGGGCAAGGCGCAGCCTTTCGGGACTTGAACCCTTAAGAAATTGTGTCTGGATTTTTGCGGGTATAAATCTTCTCGCATTTGGGAGACGGTCCACGGTGTCTTTAAATCCATATTTTATAAATACTCCGATGATTTGGCGAACTCTTTTTAAGTTTTTTAATCCCCTATCGACAGAAATCATTTATCCGTTATGCTTTATTTTCCTTTTCCTATCTTTTTGTCTATCTTTTCTATTCTTTCCATAATGGTGTTTATATCTGACTTTGTTGGGATATTCATTTTGTCCAAAATATCTGTTATAGATTTTTCAATGATATCTTCTATCTCTTTTCTTATTGTGTTGCCCTTTTTAAGGAGTTCTCTTACGAGGTCCGGCTGTTCCTCTTTTGCAATCGTTCCCTTTTTCACGAGTTCTTCAACTATTTTCTCTGTATTCTCTTTTGTGACAGATAAGACGCCGAGCCCAGCCAGAATTATTTTTTCAATTAATCCTTCCATTTAATGCCTCCTTACCTTAGATATATTTTGATTTTTTTATATAAAAATCTTCTTTATTAGTCGTTTATTTTCCTTTCTAATATAGTGCTTACAAGACATGAAGTCAAGGCGCAATATTCATAGCCTTTTCTATTCTTCTCCTCACAATGTGCGCAATGGGTAGGGGTGAAGTGATAGTAAGGAGAATGGGTCGAAATTTTCCTAAATTAGACCTTGAAATCTAAAAATTTTTTCTTATACTTTATTTTATAGGGGGGCAGTGAGGAAAATGTGGAAATACGAAAAGTTAATCTAGGAAAGTTTTTCAAATTAAATGAATCTTTAGAGTCAAAGATTATAAAAGAGTTTTTTTTACAAAATACTTCGCATATAACGCAGAAAGGAAAAAATACCCAAACTTATTCGGATATGGGGGGAATTCAAAGGTTATGATCTTAGTCAAGTGGAAAAGTGTTTTTTATATGATATCTGAAAGGAAGTGAATATGTTTATGCTTTTGTTTATTTTTAGTGTTTACGAAGGAATGGGTATTAACCCTCTGGATACTCTTAAAGTCCATGAAAATTCTTCTTTCTGGGAGAAGGTGAGTTTTGGGATTGGGTATGAAGGGGGGATTTGTTATACAGGGGAAGATTTACTTAGTAATTCATCGGGACAGTGGATAAGGAATCCGTTCTACCGGATGAATTCACTCCTGTATTTTGACGAAAGTACTAATTTTAGTTCCAATACTAAGGGAGATACAAAATTCAAAAAAAACAATTTTTCAATTGGCATAGGGTTAGGAATAATAAGAAATACATCTCTTTCTGCTTGGGATTCGCCAGAAGCATGGATTTCATCTGGTCCTCTTAAAAATCTATATCATCTTTACACATTTGAAATTACATATTCTCGTGAGATAACATCTTGCATATTTGTTAAATTCCGAGTTGGTATATTAAAGAATAAAATTACTTCCCGAGAGGGCAATATTGACGAAAGAGTTAGATCAAATTGGGACATTCTCGGTGTTCCAATAGATTTTATAATTCAAAGAAAATGGAAAAAGATGAAAGTTGGTTTTGGTTATGAATATATATTTTCGAAAGCAGTAGAAGAAGAAAATATTGGAGCTTATACGAACGAACTTCCCGATTGGATAGAAGTAACTACAAAAGGACGAGGTCACGGTGCTTGTTTATCTTTTACTTACAGTCTTGACAATAAGAAGACTGGTTTTTTTATTGATGAGATAGATTTAGTTTTTCGTTTCTCAAATACTGAAGAATATGAAAATAATGCACCTAATGAATATAATTGGAATCCTGTAAAAATGAGTTTTTCTGGTGTTTATATAAAATATAACCTTGGAACTTCATTATTTTAACACTTAGGGCTGTAACTTTTGGTCAAGGAGGTTAAAAAAATGCATATTAGAAATATTTTTGTATCATTTATGTTTTTTGTGGTCATAAATATGTATTCATCTGATTGTCCCATCATTTTTGCTCATGGGCATAACTCTGCTGCAGATACTTCAGCGTTAAATAGTTGGAGAACCACATCTTCAGCTATGAATAAAATATTAAGTGAAAGTTATAGGTCATATAAACCAGGAATCCCTCGTGATTGTAACATAAACACTCAACTCCAATCAACGCCAGATTCAAAGAGAATCTACAACTTCTCCTATTACCACCCGTCAGGTAATAGGGGGGTCATTTCATTGTCTGAAGATTCGGTTTTGGTATATATAAAGCATGTTCATGATATAACAGGGAGGCATTTTATAATAGTGGTTGCTCCTTTTTCTCCGAATTATCCCCCTTCTAATTATGACTCTACCACTTATTATCCCAAATACATACCTTTTTTAACGTATGCACTTATTGATCCTCCTGGAGCCCCTTGTTATCTTGCTTGGGTTATAGATCCAGCATCTCATGAATATATAAATGAACGCCACCACACCGTAGTTGGCCATGGTCCCTGGCGGAGACATGTGGTTACGAGCTGAAGGAGGGTAGAGGTAAAAAAGACCGCGAGTGGAATTGCAGTTATCTTTAGATAAGGGATTGAAAATTTTTATACCTACCCCGATTTTTTCATTTTTACTTACTTGACATACAATGCTGAATACTTATAAATTATAAAAGAGTTATGAATTTAATTAAAGAAACCCGATGTCTAAATCAATTTCATATTGGAGTGAATGGCGATGAAGATTGGAATCTTATATGTAACAGTGAAATCAAGGCAACGAACGGATTATATGTGTATAAGATAGAGCAATCAAATGCTAGAGGGACTAAAGTTATAGATTCGAAGATAGGCAAATTGCTTATAATGAGATAAGGAGGGGAGTTTTTTTTTATGAATAAAAGAAAAAGATATCATATCAGGGCTGAAGAGCTTTACCGTTTTGGGCTAATATTCGATTCAGAGATTTCCCCATCCGGAGAATATGTAGTATTTTGTATTCAGCGAGTTGATAATAAGAATGAGAAAAAATATTCCAATCTCTGGATTGTGCCTACAAATGGGGGTAGAGCCCGCCAATTTACCTATGGAAATCATATAGATAGACATCCAAGGTGGTCTCCTGATGGGAATGAGCTCGCTTTTATTTCTAATCGAGGCGATGAAAAACAGGAACAGATATATATTATTCCATTATATGGGGGTGAGGCTCGGAGGTTGACGGATCTGAAGGGTAATTTTGGTTCTTTCGAGTGGGCAAAAAGTGGCAAACAGTTAGTCTGTAACTTCCGAAAAAAAGATAAAGAGGCGATTGAACGCGAAAAAGACGAGCAGAAGAAAAAGCTGGGGGTAATTTCCCGGCGCATAACACGGGCATTTTTCAAAGTAGATGGTTCAGGTTACCTGCCAGGAGAACGATGGCATATCTGGACAATCAACAGTCGAATTGGAAAGGCAAAACAATTGACAGACAGTGAAGTTTATGATGAGTATGAACCCAGCTGGTCACCTGATGGAGAGAGAATAGTCTTCTGTTCTAATAGAAGTGAAGACCCGGACCTGGATCCTGATGCCATAGATATATTTGTAGTTTCGAAAGAGGGTGGAAAAATTCATAAAATAGAGACACCTCCTGGTGCTAAAGGGCATCCTGTTTTTTCACCTGATGGGAAATGGGTTGCATACTTTGGAATAGATGGTAAAAATAATTGGTGGAAGTTACATTCTTTATGGGTAATTTCTGTTACTGGTGAGAGTAAGGCAAAAAATATAACGAAAAAGTTTGACTTTAATGTGGGTAATCTTACGATTAATGATTTAAAGGTCGGGTCCCTGGATATGTCTCCAGTATGGTCTAAGGACAGCAAGAGGATATATTTCCAGGTATCTCATCATGGGGACACTGTTCTTGAATCGATATCCAGGAAAGGTGATAGAAAAAGTCTTAAAATGGTGGTGGGAGACAAGGGAGTTGTTGGCTCATTTAATTTTGATAAGGAGCAATCGAAACTTGCGTATTTCCATGCAGATATGAAAGATCCAGGACAGGTATGGGTTCGAAACATGAAAACTGAAGTACTGAAGAAACTTACACATGTTAATGAGAATCTCTTAGGGAGGATAGATCTCGGGGAAGTTGAGGAAGTCTGGTTCAAGGGAGCGGATAAGAACGATTTGCAGGGCTGGATTCTCTATCCACCAGACTTTGATAAAAAAAGAAAATACCCATCTATTCTGGAGATACATGGCGGTCCAAGAGTGCAATATGGAAATTTCTTTATGCATGAGTTTTTCTATTTAACTGCTTATGGATATGTCGTCTATTTTTGCAACCCCCGGGGTGGGCACGGTTATGGAGAAAAACATTCTAAATCCATCTGGAATAACTGGGGGACTGTAGATTATAAGGATTTGATGGCATGGGCTGATTTTATGGGAAGGAAACCGTATATCAATAAAAAGAAGATGGGTGTCACCGGTGGCAGTTACGGTGGCTATATGACGAACTGGATAATTGGACACACAAATCGTTTCAAAGCAGCTGTAACCCAACGGAGTGTTAGTAATCTCATTAGTATGTGGGGTTCCAGCGATTTCAATTGGGTTTTTGAGGCGGAGTTTGGAGGGAAATCTCCCTGGGATAATTTTAAAAACTACTGGCGGCAATCTCCTATGAAGTACATTGGAAATGTTAAAACGCCCACGCTTGTAATCCACAGTGAACAGGATTTGCGCTGTGCCATCGAGCAAGGGGAACAAGTTTTTATAGCATTAAAGAAACTGGGTATAGATACAGAGATGGTTAGATTCCCTGAGGAGCCGCATGGTCTTTCGCGTGGAGGACGAACGGATAGAAGGATACAACGGCTAAAACATATACTTCGCTGGTTTGATAAATATTTAAAAGGATAAGAAAGAATAAAACAGTACAAAGAAAAGGAATATAGAGTTAAGTTATAGGGGTCCAGGGATTTTGTGCACTTTTGCAGTTATAATCAATATTCAAGCTCTTTTTGAGTATTGACTTTTATTCAATATTATGTTATAAAAATTAGTAAAATAAGATTAGGAGATTAGATGTTTGAAAAGTTAGAATCAGTCATTTCAAAGGTAGACGCAGAGTATGCAGATATCCGCTATGAGAAAAAGAAGGATACAAAGATCGTCTTTACTGGAAAGGAATTAACTCAAATCGGATCTAATTCTACAGATGGATATGTCTTAAGGGTCTTGAAAAAAGGCGGATTTTCCTCAGTCGCCTTTACTAAAGAAAAAGATGCTGAAGAAGCTGTCCTGGAAGCAGTTCAAAATGCAATGCTAATTTCTGAAAATATTGAGGAACCCGTGGTATTAATGGAGGCCGAGGTTATAAAAGACACATTTATTCCGATACTCAAAGAGGACCCTCAAGATGTCTCAATTGATGAAAAACTTGAAATAACCAGGAATTACAATGCTATTCCATTAAAACATGAAGGAATCATTACCACCAGCACGGGATACACGGAGATTATCAGGGAGAAGTATTTCATAAGTACCGAAGGAAGTAGAATCAGAGAAGATTTGATAACCACGAGAATAAGTGGGATGATTACAAGTAGTGATGGGAGCATACTTCAGAATGTAAGAGTCGGTGTTGGAGGGAGCCAGGGTTTTCACATACTCCGAGAACAGGAAGAGGAGTTTTTGAAAAGAACGGCCATCACACTCGACCTTCTGAAGGCAAAACCTGTTCTGGGTGGCATTTACAATGTAATTCTCAATCCCGATCTTGCAGGAGTTTTTACTCACGAAGCCTTTGGTCATTTTTCAGAAGCCGATCTTATTGAAGATAATCCCTCTATGAGAGAGAAGATGCAGATTGGAGCAAAATTGGGAAATGATATAGTTAATATTATTGATGATCCTACGATGCCCAACCAATTAGGATTCTACAAATACGACGATGAGGGAGTGAAAACAAGACCTACACAGTTAATGAAGAATGGAGTGCTTTCGGGACGCCTGCATTCCAGAAGAACTGCAGCCGCATTTGGGGAGCCACTTAGCGGCCATTGTATTGCTGAAGATTATCGCTATTCCCCAATTATAAGGATGGGGAATATCTTTATTGCCCCAGGTACGGATACTTTTGAGGATCTCCTTGTTAAGCTGGGAGATGGTTTATATCTTCTCGATGCAAAAGGAGGCCAGACAAGTGGTGAAAATTTCACTTTTGGTGCACAATATGGTTATGTGGTTAAAAATGGAAAAATTGGAGAAATGATACGTGATATTAATATCTCCGGTAATTTATATCAAACCCTTCAAAATATTAAGGAAGTAGGGGATGACCTTGAGCTTTGCAGGACAGGTGGTTGCGGAAAGGGGCAACTTAATATTCGTTCCTGTCATGGTGCGCCACATATCATTATAAATAAAGTTGTTGTAGGGGGGAAATAATGGAAAAATTGATGGAACTTGCCAGAACCAAAAGTGATAAAGTAGAGATATATTCCATAGAAGGGAAAATTGATTCGATATGGTTTGAAAATTTGAAACTCAAAGATGTTGATACT
>Ga0209121_10000368_pt1 | contig 47192 bp, 30 predicted proteins | sample Cruoilmetagenom3_FD_187292 | JGI IMG/M metagenome (GOLD analysis project Ga0209121, IMG submission 187292) | Oil polluted marine microbial communities from Coal Oil Point, Santa Barbara, California, USA - Sample 3 (SPAdes) (version 2) | ecosystem: Environmental > Aquatic > Marine > Oil seeps ... | reverse complement strand
ACTGCTGGCTCAATGGGCGACGGACGCCGATATTCGTTTTATCTATGCTTCGAGTGCGGCGACTTATGGGAACGGTTCGGTCGGCTTCTGTGACGATGAGCAGAAAATTGGGGCCTTAAGGCCCTTGAATATGTACGGCTATTCCAAACATTTGTTTGACCTGTGGGCGAGTAGAGCCGGGCTTTTCGACAGGATCGTGGGCTTGAAATACTTTAATGTCTTCGGGCCGAATGAGTATCACAAAGCCGATATGAAAAGCTTTATCGTCAAGGCATTCGAGCAGATAAAAGCGACCGGGAAAGTCCGCCTGTTCAAGTCTTACCAACCGGAATATGCCGACGGCGGGCAAATGCGGGATTTTCTGTACGTCAAAGATGCGGTGGACATGACTCTGTTCTTTTTGGACAATCCACAGTTAAGCGGGCTGTTCAATATCGGCACAGGCCAGGCCCGAACGTGGAACGATTTGGTCTTAGCTGTTTTCGTATCAATGGGAGCGGAACCGGACATCGAGTATATCGAAATGCCCGCTTCAATCCGCAATCAATATCAGTACTTCACACAAGCCGACATCTCCAAGCTCCGAAAAGCCGGCTACAGTAAACAGACAACAACACTCGAAGATGCAATAAAGGATTATGTTCAAAATTATCTGCAGGAAGATCTGTATCTGACCGGTACTTAGCATTTACTCGCTGAAGCAAAATCCCAATGCCTTTTACGCCGTATCATTTTGGGCCCAGTGCATTCATTGGGCTGGTTTTTAGAAAGTGGATTGATATCCCGGTGTTTATCCTTGCCAACGTTGTTGTCGACGTCGAGGTCCTTGTCGTAGGAATTTTGGGGCTCGGATGGCCGATACACCGATATTGTCATACACTGCTGATCGGTGCGGCGGTTGGCGCGCTTTGGGGTATTGCAGCGTACCGGCTGCGGCATTTATTCCGGGGAGCGATGAATTTGTTAGACATCCCTTACCGGACAAGTATACGGAAAATGGTCATCTCCGGTGTCCTGGGTGTATGGCTGCATGTTTTAATTGACGGCGCCTATCACTTCGACGTGAAAATGTTCTGGCCGAGCAAATCGATGTGGCTGTGGCTGAAGCTACATAGGCGAATCGGTCAAGGGCAGATGAAATTGATATGTCTTGCTCTATTTGTTGCCGCCTGTATTTTATACTTATTGTCGGTGAAAGTGTTTCGAAGGAATTTGGCCGAAGCAAAATGACGGATTCTTGCATATTTTTCGTTTGTCCGTTATAATCCTGCTCCCTGAAAAAGATTATTGAGCTTTATGTTATTATTGAACTTTTGCAAAACTTTTGTTATTACTGGAATCATGTTTATGGCAGAGGCAATTGTAGAACAAATAAACTTACTGAAACGCGGCACTGTTGAAGTTTTTACCGAGGCCGAGTTGGCTCAAAAGCTTACCGAAGCCTCTAAGACGGGCAGGCAGTTACGAATTAAGCTCGGCCTGGATCCGACCAGCCCGGATATCCATCTCGGCCATACGGTCGTACTGCGCAAGATGCGCCAGTTCCAGGACATGGGCCATAAGGCGATTCTTATAATCGGTGACTACACTGCCCGTATCGGTGATCCTTCCGGCCAGAACACGACCCGGCCGGTGCTCTCGCCCGAGCAGATCGAGGAAAATGCAAAAACTTATTTCAAGCAGGCCGGCAAAATTCTCGATTCATCGGCAGAAAAACTCGAGATCAGGCACAACGGCGAGTGGCTGGAGAAGCTCACTTTGATGGAGCTGATTCAGATAGCGGCAATGAAAACGATCGCCCAGATGCTCCAGCGTGATACGTTCAAGAAACGTTTGCAGGCTGATGTGGATGTTTACACCCACGAATTTCTTTATCCGCTGATGCAGGGCTACGATTCGGTTATGATAGAAAGCGACGTCGAACTTGGCGGCACCGACCAGACCTTCAATAATCTCGTCGGTCGTGATATTCAAAAGGGATACGGCCAACAACCGCAGATTGTAATTACTATGCCGATCCTCGTGGGCTTAGACGGCAGGGAAAAGATGAGCAAATCCAAAGGCAATTACATCGGCGTTACCGACGAGCCTAACAATATGTTCGGCAAGGTGATGAGCATATCCGATGATATGATGGAGAATTACTTCACGCTCCTGACCGACCTGCCGGCAGAAAAAATCGCCGAACTCATTGATCCGGCCAAAACACACCCGAAAGAAAGGAAGGTCCTGCTGGGCAAGATGATTGTCAGTCAGTTTTACGGCGAAGATGCCGCCGAAGCCGCCGCCGCTGAATTCGAGAAAGTCTTTGCCCGGGGCCAATTGCCCGATGAAATCCCGGGAATTGAAATCTCCGCCGAACCGATCGCTGCCAGCAAACTTTTACTTGCCTGCAAACTCGTATCGAGCGGCGGCGAGGCCAAGCGAATGATAAAACAATCGGCGGCAAGTATAGACGGCGAAAAACTCACCGATCCGAACGCCGAAATCACCCCGAAAGATGGGGCCGTCATTCGAGTAGGCAAAAGAAAATTCGCCCGGCTTAAAATCAAGAATTAGTCATCGGTCTTTGTCATCTTGTCGGTTCAAAATAAAAGCGTGCAATAATAAGAATCTGCGTTTATAATACATTGTCATGAAACTGCCAGAATTAGAAAAACCTGAAAAGTATGTTGGGCTGTATATTTTCGATTTCGGGGATCACGCCGGGGTGGGCTTTACGGCTGAAGAAGTCACGGAGCTTTTAGAGAGCGAAAAGTACAAAGACGGCAAGGTCTACAAGATACACAAGGCCTATCCGGACGGCAGGCTGGAAATAAAGGGCGTGCTGAGCGAGACTTTTGAGCTTGAGGCCGGGATGTTCTTTTATTCGGGTGATATTGAAACGGCCCGGCGGGATTTTAACGAGCTGGTCCGCCTGGCCGTCAAAAGCTCGCCGCCCTGTCGAGCCAAGGTGCACCTGGCTAAATCCGTCGATGAGACATTTGTCGTGGCGTTGATTTATCCCGCTGAGTACGATGGCGAGTTCAGTTCCTGGTTTCTGGAAGGCCAGTACAGGACCTGCGGGGCTGCCGAAGGCGGTGTCGGAGCAGTCCAGAGGTATTATGATCAGAAGCCGGAGATTCTGGACAGGCATCAATTGTTCGGTACGTCTGAAACGATAAGCAGGACCGGCCGGGAGCTTTACGCCTCTCTTAAACTGGCGGTCCAAAGATAGCCGTTCGTGCACAGTGGATCTTGACCTGAACGAACTGTGATAAACGAGTCGCGAGTATGCGCTTTTGCACTAAAATAAATTCATTTCTTGGCTTACTTGCGGCCGGCTTATTGTCGATATTTGGTAAATCGCCTCCCAAACCCGGGGTCGATGATTTGAAGCGGGCCGATTTTAAGACGAGTACGCAGCGTTTGGGGATTCGTTTCAGTGAAAAAATTCGCGATGTCTTTCGATTTAGATGGCTCAAAGTAACCGACAAAACGAGCGCACGCCGGGACCGTCATTCTGAGTCGAGTTAATAATCTCGCCCTTATCGAATAAGGTAAGACCGTTCGTGGTGATGCTTTTGAATAAGGCGAGAGGTTCAGGCTGGCATTTTTAAGGATCGGAGCTTTCTTATGGCTGAATTCCATTCACGCCCGGTGCCAGGCAAGAGTCCCGTATTGACCGACAATGCTCTGAGTGTCCTGCAAAGCAGATATCTTATAAAAGACGTTCAGGGCAAATGCATCGAGACGCCGGCCGAGCTTTTCAGCAGGGTTGCGACACTCATAGCCGACGCCGAGGCCAGGTATGGGGCGAACAGCAGCGAAATCGAACAGTGGCATAAACAATACTATGACTTGATGGCGTCGCTGAAGTTCCTGCCCAACTCACCGGCCCTTATGAACGCGGGACGGCGAGGCATGCTTAGTGCCTGCTTTGTGCTGCCGGTCGAGGACAGCATCGAGGGAATATTCGAGGCGGTCAAACAGACAGCTCTGATACAGCAGGCCGGTGGCGGTACGGGATTTTCCTTCGACAGGTTAAGGCCGACCGGGGACCGGGTGGCCTCCAGCGGCGGGACAACTTCGGGGCCTATCAGTTTCTGGCGAGTCTTTTCCGAGACGACCAATGCGATTCAGCAGGGTGCTTTCCGCCGCGGGGCTAATATGGGCATGATGAGCGTCGAGCACCCGGACATACTGAAATTTTTGTACGCCAAGCAGAACCTGGAGGCCTTTACTAATTTCAATATTTCCGTCAAAATCACCGATGACTGGATGAAAAAAGTCCTCAAGTCCGGCAATACTCTCCACATTGTAACAAATCCCCGCACCGGGCAGAGGTATTTGCTGCCTCACCGAATCGATATTGCCGACTATACGATAAATGACCTTCATAAACTGGATGACAAAGGCAAGCCTGTTTCGAAAGAGGCGGGCCGGTTCTACACCGTCAGTGACATCTGGAAAATAATCATAAAGTGTGCACACAAAACGGGCGAGCCCGGCGTTGCTTTTATCGACCGGATCAACCGGGATAATCCGAATCCTTCGCTCGGCCCGATAGAAACAACCAATCCCTGCGGTGAACAGCCGTTATTGCCCTATGAGGCCTGTACGCTGGGTAGTATCAATGTTGCTAAATTCGCGAGCTGCACCGAAACACGAGCGGATATTGATTGGCCGGCACTCGACGAGACCGTTACATTGGCAGTTCGTTTTCTGGATAATATTATCGATGTGTGCGACTATCCGGTCAGAGATACCGTCCGCCTGGCACTCGGCAATCGCAAGATCGGCTTAGGCGTTATGGGCTTTGCAGATTGCCTGTTTACACTTGGAATCCCATACGATTCGCAGCAGGGCGTTGACTTCGGCGCCGAGTTGATGAAGTTCATCAATGATAGTGCACAAAAGGCCAGCGGCGAGCTTGCACGTTTACGCGGGCCGTTTCCGAACTGGAACGGCAGTGTCTGGCGAACCGAGAGAAATGTAAAGGTTCGCAATGCTTCTATTACATGTGCTGCTCCGACGGGCACGATAAGTATTATCGCCGATTGCTCTTCCGGCATCGAGCCGGTCTATTCGCTGGTGTTTTTCCGCCAGGTATTGGATGGCAGGAAACTGCTGCATGTAAATCCGATCTTCAAACACATGGCTGAAAAACAAGGTATTTACAACGAAGAACTGGAGAAACATATTGCCGGGACCGGAAGTATTCAACAAATAACTGCGATCCCGGTTGATTTGCGAAGAATCTTCCGGGGGGCGTACGATATCAAGCCTCAATGGCATGTCCGGATGCAGGCGGCATTTCAGCGGCATTGCGATGCGGCGGTCAGCAAGACCATCAATTTCAGCGAAAAAGCAACGGTTTCCGCCATTGATAAGGCCTATAAACTGGCCTATCAGCTTGGCTGCAAAGGAGTTACGGTTTATCGCCGGAACAGCCGAATGAATGAGCCGATGAGTCTTTATTAATGCAGCATCATAACAGCAGCTTTTCGGAAGAAGGTCTTGATTACGTATCGGAACAAGGCGTATGCTCCGGCGAGTAATCGAAGAACAAACCCGTTGGATTCTACATGGATTTGGAGGTTACAGGATCTTATTGCATTATATATGCCTATATATGTGATTTATCTTGACAAAACGAGAGAAACTTTGATAGGATGTATGTTATCGGAGCTTGTGGGTTTTACTCGTATTCTTGTGGCTGATTTTACTGAATTGGCGCCCCGGCGAAAGAGGGCGGGGCCAAATCCTGAGATATTATATTGTACGGATAACAATTCTCGGTCGATAGGAGTTTTTGAGAAGTTTACCTGGTCGGGATTCGTGTTAAATGACAGTTATTTTAACCATTTAATAGGGAGGACTATTATGTGTAGAAAATTCATCTATTCAGTTTCATTTATTATGATGCTGGCCTTGATGTGTGGCGTTGGCCGGGCTGATGTGACCGTTGCCGAAGATCTGCTGGTCGATTTGAGGGCCGAGGAACTTCCGTATGGCGATGGGATCGCAACCTGGCCGAACCATGGTTCACTTGGGGACTTTACGGCAAGTGGTTCCCCCCTTATTGAGGACGTTGACGGGATGAAAGCCGTGACATTCGATGGTACCTGCTGGTTCGGTGGGCCGTCATCGGCGCCTGGCATCGAAGGTGCCGGCACCCGCTCGGTCGAAGTGTGGGCGTACAATCCATCAGTGTCTGACTCTGAAGAAACGATGCTCTCCTGGGCTCAACGTGGCGGCCCGGATGGCTCCAACATGTCTTTCAACTATTGCAGCCACGCCCAATGGGGTTCGATGGCACACTGGGGTGGTGGCACGCACGACATGGGCTGGTGGGGTGACCACTCGCCCGCACCTGCTGCCAACTCATGGTGGCATTTGGCCTATACCTATGATGGCACCGTCGCCCGCATCTATGTCAATGGCGTGGAAGAGAGCGTCAGGGATCCGATTGCTTTAGATACATACGGAGGCAATACCATCAGGGTTGCTACTCAGGCTGACACAACCGGTGCGAATGCGGATACTGCATTCAATTTTACCGGCTCCATTGCCGCGGTGCGTATTCACGATGGTGTTCTTAGTCCAGCGGATATTCAGAGAAACTTCAAGCTGGGGCGGATCAAGGCCTGGAATCCGATTCCTGCCGATGGTGCTCTCCTTCCGGATACATGGGCGAGCCTGAGCTGGTCGCCGGGAGGTTTTGCAGTTTCACACGATGTTTACTTCGATGATAATTTTGAGGATGTGGACGCCGGCACCGGAGATGCGTTCCGCGGCAACCAGGCTTCGCCGTTTTTCGTTGTTGGTTTTCCCGGATATCCTTTTGCGGATGGTCTTGTTCCGGGGACAACCTATTACTGGCGGGTCGACGAGGTCAATGACCTGCATCCGGACAGCCCGTGGCGGGGCAATGTCTGGAATTTTACAGTCCCGCCAAAGAAGGCTTATAATCCCGTCCCATCCGACAAAGCGAAGTATATAGATACGAATGTGACTCTTACCTGGACATCGGGATTCGGCGCGAAATTGCATACTGTATACTTCGGCGAAGATTTTGATACGGTAAGCAATGCGGCCGGAGGTGCTCCCGGAGGACTTGCGACCTATACTCCGGGAGAACTCGAGCTGGATAAGGTCTATTATTGGCGGGTCGATGAACTCGACGGTGTCAATACATACAAAGGTGATGTCTGGAGTTTCAAAACAATACCGGTCATTTCTGTGACCGATCCGAATCTGATGGGCTGGTGGAAATTCGACGAAGGTGCTGGTGAGCTTGCCCTGGATTGGTCGGGTCACGGCAATCATGCCACGCTATTGGGAGGCCCGGCTTGGTCGGCCGGTTATGACGGCGACGCGCTGAAGCTCGACGGCGCCGATGACTATGCAGTTCTGCCAATCGGCGGGCTTATCAGCTCGATGTCGAGTGCGACTTTCACTACGTGGGTGAATTTCTCCGGTATTGGCGGTGCTTGGCAGCGAATTTTCGATTTCGGCAGCGGGACGGGAACTTATATATTCCTGTGTCCGCGAACCGGGACAGGCGGCCCTCTTCGCCTGGCCATCACGACCGGCGGGGGAGGCGGGGAGTCTCTTATAGATTCGCCCAATACGCTTCCCACCGGCTGGCACCACGTGGCCGCGGTCGTTAAATCCGGGAACATGCAGATTTACCTTGATGGCGCGGTGACTGCCAGCGGTTCAACGGCTTTGGTACCGAGCGATCTTGGCCAGACGGGCAGCAACTGGCTCGGCAGGTCGCAGTACGCCGCAGACGGATACTTCAACGGCTCTCTGGATGATTTCCGCATCTACGACTATGCATTGTCGGCCGAAGAAATTGCCAAGACGATGAGAGGCGACCCGCTTCTTGCCTGGGATGCGAAACCGGCCGACGGCACAACTCCGGATGTCGGGGTGGCATTGCCTTTGAGCTGGTCGGCTGGAGAGAGGGCGTCCGAGCACGATGTATATTTCGGCACCGATGCAGATGCCGTCGATAATGCCGATACCTCAACGACGGAAATATATCGGGGTCGCCAGGCAGCGACCAGCTATACGCCCCCCGAAGGTGTTGAGTGGGGCGGCGGGCCATACTACTGGCGGATCGATGAGTATAATACCGACGGCACGATAAGCAGAGGCAGGGTCTGGAGCTTTACTGTGGCCGATTTCATTCTTGTGGACGATTTCGAGTCCTACGATGCCGGCGACAACCAGATATGGTACGCTTGGCACGATGGTCTTGGCTACGGCGCGCCGGGTACCGAGCCTTACTTTGCCGGCAACGGCACCGGTGCGGCCGTTGGCGACGAAACCACTCTTTCTTATACCGAGGAGAGCATCGTTCACGACGGCAGCCAGTCGATGCCGCTTGCTTACGACAACAACAAGCAGGGCTACTCGAAGTATTCGGAGGTGGAATTCAAGCTGACCGCTCTGCGCGACTGGACCGAAGAAGGCGTTACGGAATTGTCGCTGTGGTTCAGAGGCTACCCGGCATCTGTCGGCAGCTTCGTCGAAAGTCCGGCCGGTACCTACACGATGACGGGCTCCGGCGCCGATATCTGGAATCAGTCCGACCAGTTCCACTATGCTTCCAGAACCCTCACCGGTCCCGGCTCGATCGCAACAAGAGTCGAAAGCCTGACCAATACTAACTCCTCTGCCAAAGCGGCGGTGATGATTCGCGAGACGCTGGCTCCGGATTCCAAGTATTCGCTTGTAGCTCTCACGCCCGGCAACGGCGTAATAGCCGAGTATCGAGCTGAGACGGGCGAAAATTCCCAGCAGACAGCTTCGCTAACCGGTATCGTCGCTCCGTACTGGGTCAAGATAGAGCGCGACCTGGCCGGTAATTTAACAGCGTACAGTTCGGCCAACGGTTCTACGTGGCAGATGCTCGGCCAGCCGATACCATTCCAAATGGGCTCGAATGCCTATGTCGGATTGGCTGTGACAGCTCACAACGCGGCAGCAACGTGTGAGGCTAAATTCTCCAACGTTACGATTGCCGGTAACCCCGGCGCTATTTGGACCAATCAGGATGTCGGCATACAAAGCAATGATGCAGAGCCGCTATATGTGGCTGTAGCTAACGCCGCCGGTGATCCTGTTGAAGTAGTCCATGATAATCCTGATGCGGCATTGATTGACACCTGGACGGAGTGGGTAATTCCTCTGCAAACATTCGCAGATCAGGGCATCGACCTTGCCGACGTCGATAAAATCGCTATTGGGCTGGGGACCAGAGGCAATACGACGCCGGGCGGTGCGGGTAAGATGTTTATAGACGACATCCGTCTGTATCGGTCGAGAACAGTCGTCGAGTAGCAGAGTAGTTTTTTTGATTGATATGAAGTGACGTTAGTTCGGGGCCTATACCAACTGATTTGGTATAGGCCCCTTCATAATTATGTGCGAATCCAAAAGAGCCTGAAAAAGTCTTCACGTAACCAAATAAAAACCTGGTTGAAACGCGTGTCTGAATATAGAATTGATGCCGGTTATTAGATATATTTTTGCTTTTGTGTTTTACGAAGGCTTAGAATGAAAGTCATAAGCAAAATTGTATTCGTCATTTTCATGTTTGTTATATCGTGTCCAGTTATTGGAGACATGCCGCTGGATGAAGTTCTCGTTTTTCGCGGGGCTAGTGATGCATCTGCTGCCGTGTCGGTTAGTGAGGATATGTTTATCGTGGCCGACGATGAGAACAATATATTGAGGATTTACGATACAGGTAAAGCCGGGAAACCTGCTGGTTCATACGACGTGACTGCGTTCCTTGGAATTGTGCCGGACCATCCCGAGGCGGATATCGAGGCCGCTACGATAGTTGGTCGACGTATCTACTGGATTACATCTCACGGTAGAAACAAAGATGGTAAGCTCAGACCCAACCGGTACCGATTTTTCGCTACAGATATGTTCGTTAACAACCGAGGTGTAAAATTATTTCCGGCAGGTAAGCCGTATAAGAACCTGGTTCATGAGCTTTTGAAAACTAATGCCGCCCACCGACTCGGATTGGATAAAGCGACCCGATTTGGCGAGGACTTAAAGAAAAAGGACAGAGAGAAGCTCGCACCGAAAGATGAGGGTCTTAATATCGAGGGGCTTTGCGCATCGGCCGGTGGCGGGATACTCTATATCGGCCTTAGAAATCCACGCCCCAAAGACAAGCCGGGTGGTCGTGCAAAAGCGATTGCTATCCCTTTTCGTAATCCGGACCGGGTGATTGAGAATGGCGAGGCACCGGTCTTCGGCGAGCCGATGTTGTGGGATTTCAAAGGTCTCGGGATAAGAAGCATGGAGTATTCCCAATTTCACAAGACCTGCTTTATTATTGCCGGCGGTCCTGATGAGGATAAGGGATTCGCTTTGTATCGCTGGTCTGGAAAGCCGGAATCTCCGCCGGAACTGGAGTATGAGCTGAACCTGGGAAAAAGCAAATTCAGTCCCGAGGCATTGATACCGTTCGAGAAATCGGGGCGGCTGTTGATGCTCAGCGACGATGGGAGCCTGGTTGTCAAGGTTGCCGGCGCGTGGGAGTGTCTGGAAGGTGAATATCGCAAAGACGGCACAACCCAGAATAAATACCTGGCTAATCCCGGCAGGAAATCCTTTCGCGGGATATGGCTGGAATTAAAGGACCAATAGCCGGCTTGGGCGATTAACCTTCTAATATTTCGATATCATCCATAGTTCCGAGCAGGTCATCGGCCAGAGTCAGGAATGGCAGTTTTTTCGGATTGTGGCCGAGCAATTCGCTGCCCACAGTATCGACTGCTACCGGATCGAAGCCGGCCAGGATTAGCCCGATGTTCTTATGTTTGCCCGCCAGGTGCATCCCCTTTAGAGCAACTGAAGCATCCACTATCGACAAATCCGGCTTTTTGTATGAGCAGATATCTACCACGGATTTATCCGTTGAGGGGCTGTGCAGCTTGGCTTTGTTCCACGAGCCGGCATAAAATTTACCCGGCGCGATACCGAACATATTCTTCATTGCGATAGTAGTCTTAGTAAAGCTGTGATCCTTTAATACGGGCAGCGAAATGATGAAAGCCTGCTGCGCAGCACGGGGCATATGAAAAAGTTTCAATTGTAAAGCATTATTATTTTGACAAATGGTAGTTTCGGCTTCGTTAAAGTCGATCAGTTCCAGGCCGTATTTTTTGGCCATGTCCGTGTATCCGAGGGCAGCGAAGACTTCCGGAGTTGTCCCGGTTCCGCAGCCCTCGCCGATAGCGATTTTGGCTTCTGTGTGGGCTTTACAGTATTGATATACCGCCTCGGTTGCGGCAACACTTGTTGTTACCGGCGGCGGCGAAGAATTCGTGAGGTTCGGCTTTATGATAATCAGACCTTTTTTAGGCAGCACGGAACCAGCCCCAATCAAATCCAGCGATCTGGTTATGCTGGTCCTATAATTGACAAATTTTACCTTGGCAACCTGGCTCATTAGTGCCTTTTAATCCTGTATTTCGTTGTTTTGAATAAAATAATCCGGAGATAAACCTTGACTGTCAAGAATTTTTGAGTAAATTTATACATCCTTGTAAGAGAAGAGGAGGTGGTGGGGTAAAAATTGGTACCTGTTTTGTGGAGATGAACATGATAGAAGTCAAAGAACTTCGGCGTAGTTTCGGGCCTGTCGTCGCTGTTGACGGCATATCGTTAAATGTTGAAAAAGGAGAGGTCCTGGGCCTTCTCGGGCCTAACGGGGCCGGCAAAACGACCGCTATGCGCATTCTGGCCTGCTTTCTGAAGCCTGACAGCGGGACGGCGACCATTTGCGGGCACGATATTTTGCAGAATTCCATTGATGTCAGAAAGTCGCTCGGATACCTGGCTGAAAACGTGCCGGCATATAACGAAATGACTGTAGGGGGCTTCCTGAACTTCATTTGTGACGTCAGAGATATCAGAGGCAAGGCGCGCAAGCAGACGCTCGATAGAATCGTCCCGATGTGTTCGATCGATTCGGTTTATCATCAGAGTATCGAGACCTTATCTAAGGGATACAAACGGCGTGTGGGCCTTGCACAGGCATTGATGCACGACCCGGATGTGCTCATTCTTGATGAGCCGACCGACGGGCTGGATCCCAATCAGAAGCATGAGGTCAGAAAGCTTATACATAAAATGGCAAAGGAAAAGTGCATTGTTATCTCGACCCACATTCTCGAAGAAGTGGAGGCCATCTGCTCGAGAACGATAATCATAGCAAAAGGCCGGATACTGGTAGACTCGACACCTGACAAGTTGAAAGAGCAGTACCAGTGCAGTCTTGATTCGGTATTTCGCAGAATTACCAGGACAAAAAGTGCATAGTGGTTATGAGTAATCGGTATGCTGTTGCACTTGTGCTGAGGAGTAACATTATGAATAGTTTTATGGCTGTATTCAAAAGAGAGTTGAAAAGTTATTTTACGACGCCTCTTGCGTATGTGTTTCTCGTCATCTTCTTGTTTTTCTCAGGATACCTGACGTTCAAACAAGGATTTTACGAGATGCGGCAGGCGGATATGAGAGCGTTTTTTATGAACCTGCCGCTGCTGTTTGTTTTTATGGTGCCTTCGACGGCGATGCGCATCTGGGCCGAAGAACGAAAGGTCGGTTCGATCGAGCTTCTGTTTACTCTGCCGATCACGATAAGACAGGCTGTCTTAGGCAAATTCTTTGCGGCTTGGCTGTTCCTGGTGATTGCATTGGCGCTGACGTTTCCGATGGTTATCACAATCAGTTACCTTGGTGAGCCGGACGTCGGCTTGATTATTACCGGCTACCTGGGCAGCGTGCTGATGGCGGGGGGATTTCTTGCGATCGGCTGTTTCTTTTCGGCGGTAAGCAAGAACCAGGTCATCAGTTTCGTTCTGTCCGTGGTTGCCTGTGCCGTGCTTGTTTTCGCCGGGATGCCGTCGACGCTAAGTTACTTCTCGACGTTCTTGCCTGCCGGTTTGGTCTCGGCGATAGAAAGCATGAGCTTTCAGAAACACTTCGAGTCGATCCAGAGAGGAGTGCTGAAGTTTGGAGATCTTTCTTATTTCGTATTATTAATCGTTGGGTGGATTGCCGCCTGCGGTATTGTTTTGGATGAAAGGAAGTCTAAATAATGAACAGAACGATACGAGCAACTTTGGGAGCGGGCTTTGTTCTTGTGATTATCTTCTCTGCCATCAGTATCTGCCAGAACATCGGGGAGCCTTTGAAGATTGATATTACCGACCAAGGGCTCTACACGCTATCGGATGGGACAAAGGCGATTTTGGCCAAGCTTAACCAGCCGATTCGGGCCAGGCTTTACTATGCAAAAACCGCCGCTCTGAAAGGGCCGGACCAGATTCGATTCTTCAATAATTATTACGAGTTTGTCAGGGCCCTGCTGGAAGAATATGTCACGACGTCTAAAGGGATGGTCGAACTGGAGGTTATAGACCCGAGGCCGTTCACTGATGACGAGGAACAGGCATTGAAGTACGGCCTGCGGCGGTTCCCGATTACCGAAGAGGAAAGCTTTTTCTTCGGCCTGGTGGTGCAGACGCAATTTGGAGTGGAAAAGTCGATCCCGTTTTTCTCGCCGGAGCGGCAGAATTTTCTCGAATATGATATAAGCTACCTGATCGATACGGCGGTGACCCGGCAGAAAAAGAAGATAGGCGTTTTGAGTTCCCTGCCGGTTATGGGTGACGATGTTTCTGGTTATATGGCTCAAATGATGATGAGGCAGGGTCAGCAGCCGAAACCGGCCTGGACCTTTGTCGAACAATTGCGCAAGCAGTATGAAGTCAAAACGGTTGCTACGGATGTAAATGATATCAATGATGTCGATATTCTGCTCGTTATTCACCCAAAGAACCTGCCGGAGAAAACGTTGTTTGCGATTGACCAGTATGTACTCAAAGGCGGCAGGACGATTGTCTGTGTGGATCCTCACTCCTTTGCAGACAGACCCCCGCAGATGCAGATGCAAATGCAGATGCAGCATGACAGCAGTTCAGATTTGAACTCGCTTTTACGGACATGGGGTCTTGAAATGCCGGCTCAAACGTTTGCAGGGGACAGGAGCCTGGCATCTCTGGCCGCCATCCGCGCCAACCAGAGGCCGGAAAAAATCATCGGCTACCTGAACCTGACGCCGGAAGGGAAATGTTTCTCTGAAGATAATGTTATCACGGCCGAGCTTAACCAGGTCAGGTTCTTGTTCTCAGGAGTCCTGAAAGAAATAGCTGAGCCGAATGAAGCTGATAATAGCGATCAAAATATTAAACGAATGCCGATTATTACAACTACGAACAGGGGCGGCACATTTACTATAAGTAATCAATACGAGCTGATGATTCTGGATGGGCCGGGCTTAATGCGAAAATTCGCCGACGGAACCGAGCCGGTGGCGATGGGTTATGTAATAACGGGACGTCTTAAGAGCAGTTTTCCCAACGGTATCGAGATTGAAATCGAGTCTCCGGATCCGAACGATCCGAATGAGACCGTGACAACGACCATGCAGGTCACAGGCTTGAAAGAAGCAGAGCAGGATTGTGTAGTAGCAGTTTTTTCTGATGTCGATTTTATCAGCGATAATATGGCGTACCAGAATTCTTTCTTTGGAAAAGTGGTTGTTGGCGACAATTCGACTTTGATGTTGAATGCAATCGACGATTTGGGCGGTTCGAGCGATCTGGTTTCCATCAGGTCCAGAGGAAATTTCAAACGTCCTTTTACGGTTGTTGATGAAATCGAACAGAAGGCGGAAGCCGAGACGGCTGTAGAGGTGGAAAAAATAAATCTGCAAATCGCCGGTTTTCAAAGCGAGCTGCAATCGATTCTGAATACGGCCAAAGAAGGGCAGGAAGAGGTTATCGGCAGTTCGATTGTCCAGAAGAAGCAACAGGTCGAGTTGAAGATTCATCAGGCCCAGCGTCAATTGCGCGAGGTCAAGATGACCAGGCGTGAAAAAATCGAGCATTTGGGTAACCGTCTCCGCCAGGCCAACATGCTTGCCGCACCGATGGTGATTCTTTTCATTGCCATTGTGCTGGGTATCCGTCGCGGCGTGAGAAAAAGACATTATATCAGTCATGCGAGCGATGCTTGATATGAGACAGGATTTAGGAGTCTTATAGATGAGTAATAAAAATCTTACGATATTGGGAATAGTGGCGGTTATAACGGTGCTGTGGGCTATGGTGCAATCTCGCATCTCGAATAGACCCGGAGCCGAACCGGACAGGCCGGTCTATCTGATTCAGGGACTTGATCCTGCCCGGGTGGACAGCATAGTCATTGGTACCGGAGATGCTGCGTTCACTCTTAAACGCCGGAATAACGATTTCGTTGTTGTCGATAAGGACAACTATCCGGCCAAAACGAGTGAGATAAACAGCCTGATTACAAAATGTCTGGAAATCCAGACCACGGAATTTGTGACCGACAACCCGTCGAACCATGAAGACCTTGAGGTTACGGAAGGAAAGGCTCGCAGCGTTGTTAAGTTTATGAAGGCGGATCCTAATTCGTCGCTGCTCACTGGTGTGATCATAGGCAAAACTAAAGAGCTTGGGCAGGGCAGTTATGTTAGGATGCTGTCGAGTGATTCTGCATTGAGCAATAAGGTTTATGTAACATCAAACGCGCCCTGGTTCGGAGGCGGGGCGGTGAATTACATTGACCAGGAGCTGATTGCAGCGAAGCGCGAAGATATCGAATCAGTGACGGTAAGTTCGCTGAATGGTCCATACACACTGAAAACTGAGGAAGACAGCCAGGACATTATACTGGATAACATCCCGGCCGGCAAAAAGCTCAAAAGCAGTGATGCCCAGAGTGTTTTTACGGCATTGACCAGTCTTAGGTTTGAAGATGTAAATAAAATTTCATCCGACATGGTTTTCGATAAGCAGTATATGTGCCGGCTGAAGGATTCGACCGTTTATGCCCTTAGAGTTGCACAAAAGGATGATAAAACATATGTGAGCTGTGCGGCGGAATTCACCGACAAGACGCCCGTGGAGAAGGCGTCTATAAATCAGGGTGGGCAGGTCGAATCAGAAGAGGAGCTGAAGAAAAAAGAGGCCAAGCTGCTTGCCCGGGATAAGGCGACAAAATTCATGACGGAACATCAGGGGTGGGTTTACGAAATCGCCGACTGGAAGGCCAAAAACCTGACGAAAGAACTCGCCGATTTGCTTGAAGACGAGGAAAAACCTGAAGAAAACGCTGCTGCAGATCCCAACACTGTTATACCTGATATTGTTGATATGCCGAAAGTCGAAGATCTCGGTCCGGTAGAGAATTAATCGTAAGCGGCTTCAAGACTATAATCGATTTGTTAATATTTCAAGGGTCGCTTTTATTAGATTGCGGCTCAAACTAAAGTAGTCCGCTAATCTTATTTGGAGGCTGGTCCCATGAGTAGTATTTCTCGAAGAGACTTCTTGAAGCAAAGCTCTGCTGCTTTGACTACAGCTATGGCTGTGCCCTGCATTGTTCCATCATCGGTCTTCGGCGGCAGCGGCTCGGTTCCGCCAAGCGAACGAATCGTCATGGGAGGTATCGGCCTGGGCGGCCAGGGAACCCGCGATATGCAGAATTTTATGACGGCCGCAGACGTGCAGTTCGTCGCCGTCTGTGATGCTGCTGCGGACCGGCGTAATAAGGCCAAAGACATAGTCGATAAGAACTACGGTAACAAAGATTGTACCGCCTACAGCGATTTTTGCAAACTTTTGGCGCGTGACGATATCGATGCGGTTTTGAGCGCCACTGGCGACCGCTGGCACGCGTTGACTTCGATTTATGCCGCCAAAGCGGGCAAGGACATATACTGCGAAAAGCCCATGTCACTGACGATTGCCGAAGGCAGGGCGGTGGCCGATATCACCAAACGCTATGGAACCATCTATCAGTGCGGCACACAGCGGCGAAGCATGAGAAGCTTTGCATTCGCCGTGAATGCCGCCCGTACAGGTAAGCTCGGCAAGCTTCGTACCCTTCACAGCTATGTCCGCGCGGGCCAAAGCTCAGGCGTGCTGAAGCCCGAGCCCGTCCCGGAAGGTTTCGACTATGAAATGTGGCTGGGGCCGACGCCGTTTATCCCGTATAATTCGAGCTTCGTCAGCCATTTCTGGAAATTTCACTTCGACTACAGCGGCGGAATGATTACGGATTGGGGATGTCACTGCAATGACCTTGCCCAGATGGCCAACGACAGCGAAATGACCTCGCCGGTCGAATACGAAGGAACGGCTGAATACCCGAAAAGCGGATTCTGCAATGTCCCTATCGCTTTGCACGTCGAGGCCGAATACGCCGACGGCGTGAAGCTGATTATGTATGATAAAAAGACGCCTGATATCTGGCCCAACATGAATACGCAACTGTCGGTCAAATTCGAGGGCGATGAAGGCTGGGTGTACGTCGATGACGGCGGCAATGTCGATGCTAATCCGAAATCACTGCTGGAAAAAAGAAAGTTCGAGAAGCAGCAGTGGACGGATGCGGCGAATTGGCAGGGCCATCATCGGAATTTCCTGGATTGTGTCAAGAGCCGGGCGCAGACCATCGCTCCGGCAGAAGTTGCCCATCGCTCGACGACAATCTGCCATGTCGCAAATACCTGCCTGCGCCTCGGCCGAAACGTTAGCTGGAACCCGCAGGCCGAACGCTTCGTGAACGATTCCGATGCGGACAAAATGATATCGCGGCCCATGCGAAGACCCTGGCGATTATAATAAGAGCCTACAAAAAGCTACGCGCAGCATCGCTGCACTTGAAGCTGACTGATAGCCGAAGGATGAGTTAATGAGAAATTCCGGACGGAAACTGCGCTATGTACGACTCATCGCATCGTATTTGATTCTTGCTCTGTCTTGTGCAGTTTTTGCAGCGTTCGATACGGCTCAGATCGACAGCAAACTGGCGGCCATTGTCAACTACGAGCGCGGGATGAACAGACAGCCGCTTATCGCCGTCGAGCAGCTTATTCGCGATTCGCAAAATCAGCCCGAACAGCGCAAGTACATCGAGCGGCGATTGGCCGATTTGCTGGACGGCGCAAAGCTCGAAGGAAAATCGTTCATCTGCAAACAGCTCTGGTTTATCGGCACGGCCGAGTCGGTTCCTGCCGTCGCGAAACTTCTGACCGACGAGGAAACCGCCGATATGGCGTGCTATGCCATAGGGCAGAATCCGAGTCCGGAAGCAGGGAAGGCCTTGCGCGATGCACTCGGCAAGGCTTCGCCGAAACTGCAGATGCGAATTATCAATCTTTTGGGTGACAGGCGTGACATTCTAAGCGTTGAGGAATTGGGTAAGCTTGTCTTCGATGGAGAAAATCAGGTCGCTGAAGCCGCGGTTTCAGCGCTGGGGAAAATCGGCGGTTCGGGATCGATGGAAATATTAATCCGGGCCAGGGCCGAAGGTGATTCGGACCTGCTATTCGCAGCGACGGATGCCTACCTGAGATGTGCCGAAAATCTCGTGGCCGGGGGCAAGACAGAACAGGCAAGTGTGATTTATAAAGAGTTGGCAGGGAAAGATGAGGCGGCAATAATTCGCAGTGCGGCGATAAAGGGTCTGGCCGATACTGGTGGGCAGGGGGCGGTAACCATAGTAATCGCGGCCCTGCAGGACCGTGCCCGCATGGTTCGAAGCATAGCCAGGGGGTGCGTTCGGACGATGCAGGGCGAGGATGTCACCGAATTGTTTGCATCCGAATTGCCCGGGAAATCGTCTGCCGAGCAGGTGCTGTTGATTGGCGCCCTTGCAGACCGTGGGGACCCGGCCGCATTGACTGTGATTGCGGAACTCGGGAAAAGCGAGGATTCCGAGGTGAGAAAAGCGGCTCTGCATGCCGTTGGGAAGCTTGGCGATGCTTCATCTGTCGGATTTCTCGTGCAGGCTGCCGCCGGGGCGGGCAGTTCGGAGGAAAAGGCCGCCGCGATGAATAGTCTTACTCAACTTGACGGCGACGGTGTTGATGACGCGGTTGTAAAAAGCATGCAGAATTCGCAGGCTCCCATGCGTTCGGAATTGATTCAGGTGCTCCTGGATCGCAATGCCGCCGGTGCGGTACAAGCATTGTTGGCCGAGGCGGAGAATCCTGATTCGAATGTTCGCAGAACAGCATTCAAGGCTCTAGGCAGGCTTGCAGGCCCGGATGATGTGACATCGCTCGTAAAGCTTTTAGTTCAGATGCAGAATGACACTGACCGCAGAGAAGCCGAGAGGGCTGCCATTACAGTATCCCGCAGAATCGGCGATGAGGACAGGCGTGCTGATGCAGTCCTAACTGCGCTGCGCGCAGAAGAGCGTGTATCTGTGAAGTGTTCTCTCCTGCGTGTTCTCGGGGGCATCGCGAACGGCAGGGCACTCGAAACTATCGTCGACGCCTCGAAAGAACCGGATCCGGCCGTGCAGGATACGGCCGTTCGAGCGCTGGCTAAATGGCCAAATGCGGCAGCGACCGAAGCCTTGCTTGATATTTACCTTCAGACAGACAACCGGACACATCGCCTGCTGGCGCTTCGTGGTTTTGTACGTCTGTTGGCTCTGCCGACACAGAATCGCCCCATGCAAAAAACGCTGAAAATGTGCCGACGCGCAATGGATCGGGCCGATAGTACCGCCGAGAAGAAACTCGTGCTATCCGGTCTGGCCAATGTCGGCGACGCCGAAGCTCTGATAATAGTGGAGCCATTCCTGCAGACTGAAGAAATTCGTGCCGAGGCGGCTATAGCTGCGATAAAAATTGCCGGCTCGATCGTGCAGACGGATTCCGGCAAAGCAGAAATAGCGATGAACAAGCTGCTTGCCGTTTTGCAGGATGAGAACTTACGCCGGCAGGCCGAAGAGGTCCTCAGGCAAATCAAAGAATCAAAAGCCGACATTCACAAGCCATAGGCGATGTTTTTTTCTTTTGACTTATGACTCCGCGAGCATATAGTGTTGTCATGTCGTCTTTATTTGGCTTTGGGATATTAATGGTGGTGTGCAATCATGTATAGACGAAGGGGATTTACTTTGATTGAGCTACTGGTCGTGATTGCCATTATTGCACTATTGATGGCCATATTGATGCCGGCGCTGCAGCGGGTGCGGAAACAGGCCAAGGGCGTTGTTTGCAAGAGTAATTTGCGTCAGATTGGCCTGGCGGCGAATTTATATGCGGAGGAGTATGATCAATACGTTCCTCGCGGTCTGGCAGGGGGGACGGGAAAGGCCTGGTTCCAGCTATTTATGCCCTTTCTGGCCCAGAAACCGATTGGTAACGATTACCGTACCGTGGATATCTATCGCTGCCCGAGCTACCCGGACAAAGAGCAAACCGTCTGCTATGTTGTCAACGGCTGGGATTTCGACAATAAGAACGACATGACCGGCAGCGAGATATTGCTGCCTTCCAAGCTAAGTGAGTGTACTCAGCGAGCTTATACTGTTTTTCTTGCCGACAATGAGGACGGAACTTGGCGACATATTATCAGAAAGGCGAACGATCCGGGCCACAATCGATGCGATGTATGGACTCCGGGACATATGCCCACTTCCGATAGTCAGGATGTAACCAATGGCAGGCGAATCGCTCGGGCCCGCCACAGAAAAGGAAGCAATTGCCTGTTTCTGGACTGGCATGTCGAATATATCGCCGCCGAGGATATGACCCTCGACATATGGAGATTCGAAAAATAAAATGTTAACCGGTCGGCCGGGTGATTACAGGTCGATAAATTACAAATCACGAGTAAGGAGATTATAAAATGGCAAAGGTGTCGATTGGAGTGAATACGGAATTTGTCAGACATGCCGACAAGCCGTTTGAATGGGCTGTAGAAAAGGCCGCTGAGATGGGATACGAATACATTGAGCCCTGGGTTCACTGGGGCCGGGAGCTGATGAGCGAGGCCGGTTACTACATGACTGTTTCGATGCTGGACGATCCTTACCGCATCAAGCGTGCTTGTGAAAAAGCAGGGATCAAGTTATCCGGCCTGTCGTCGCATACGGCGCTGTGCAGACCCGACATCAGCGGCAACTATCTCAAGCAGGCGGTTCGCTTCGCTGCCGAGTGCGGCGCCCCCGTAGTCAATACTGATGAAGGCCCGAAACCGCCCTGGACAACGGAAGCCGAAGACCACGTCCTGATGCGCTATGTCCTGACAGAGGTGGCGGCCGTTGCCGAGCCTCGCGGAGTTATGATAGGTTTAGAGCCGCACCAGCAGTACAGCAAAACGCCCGCCGGTCTGGACAAAATCTGCAAGCTGGTTGACTCGCCTGCTATCGGGGTTAACTTCGATACCGGCAATTCTTACCTGAGCGGCGAGGACCCGGTTACATGGCTTGGCCGGGTCAAAGACAAGCTCGTGCACGTTCACGCCAAGGATATTTCGATCGAGCAGTCCGAGGACGAGCGCGGCAAAGTAACGGGGACGCCGGCCGGTTGCGCCTGCGGCGACGGTGTCATCGATTGGAAGAGCGTCATCGAAGCATGCAAGGGTGCGCCGCGTGACATCGTGCTGAGCGTCGAGTGTGGGACGATAGAGCAGGCCGAGCGAAGCATCGAGCATTTGAAGAAATTCATCTGACAGGTGTTTTGCTGCAGAGAATGATATAGGTGATTTTATGAAAGAACGCAGTTCGAGAAGGCAGTTTTTGCGCACGGCGGCGATTGGGACGGCTTCGGCTGCTTTGATGCGACAGTTATCCCGGGCGGAAGGTTTAGCTGAAAGTCCTCATGCCGGCAGGCCCAACCTCGTTTTTATCTTCGCTGACCAGTGGCGTGCCCAGGCTACCGGCTATGCGGGCAATATTGATGTGAAGACTCCGAACCTGGACCGACTCGCTAAAGAGAGCGTTAATTTCAGCAACGCCGTCTCAGGTTGTCCGGTTTGCAGTCCCTATCGCGCAAGCCTGCTGACCGGGCAGTACTGGCTGACTCACGGCATCTTCTACAACGACAAGCCTTTGAATCCCGATGCGGTGACTATCGGCAAGGTATATCGCCGGGCCGGTTACCAAACCGCCTATATCGGCAAATGGCATGTAGACGGTCACGAAAGAACGGCCTTTATCCCCAAAGAGAGAAGGCAGGGCTTTGACTTCTGGAGGGTCTGTGAATGCACGCATAACTATAACAGTTCACTTTACTATGCCGACACGGACGTCAAGCAATACTGGGACGGTTATGACGCCATAGCCCAGACCCGCGAAGCCCAGGAATATATTCACCGGCAGGCGAACAAATCACCTTTCATCCTGTTCATGTCATGGGGTCCGCCGCACGCCCCGTACCAGACGGCGCCGGAAAAATACCGAGAGATGTTTGATCCGGTGGGAATCAGCCTGCATCCTAACGTCCCCGAGTCATTAAAGCAGAAAGCACGAGAAGAACTGGCCGGTTATTATGCGCATATTGCCGCACTGGATGACTGCATTGGAGATGTTCTTGATACCTTGAAAGAATGTCGGCTTGAAGATAATACAATTTTTGTCTTTACTTCCGATCACGGCGACATGCTGCGTTCTCACGGCCATACCAAGAAACAGAAGCCGTGGGACGAGTCGGTCAGAATTCCGCTGCTGCTCCGTTATCCCGCCTTACATGGCAAGTCCGGAAGGACGGTCGATATGCCGATCAATACCCCTGATATTATGCCGACACTGTTCGGCCTGAGCGGCATTGCCGTTCCAAAATCGGTCGAGGGCAGGGATTTCTCCGAGGTCATCAGGGGGACGCAGCCGCCCGACAACGATGCGGCTTTGATTATGTGCCCGGTACCGTTTCATCAATGGAATTACCAGCGTGGCGGCCGGGAGTATCGAGGCGTACGCACACGACGTTACACCTATGTGCGGGATATTAAGGGACCGTGGCTGCTGTACGATAACCAGGCGGATCCATATCAATTGAAGAATCTGTGTAATGATCCCAAGTTTGCTGAGGTCCGTCAGGAACTGGAAAAGATACTGTCTCGAAAGCTCAAAGAGACGAACGACCAATTTCTGCCCGGTCCTGAGTACATGGCAAAGTGGAATTACCAATGGGATGGAAATGATGCGCCGCCGTAATTGTGTTTGAAGATACTAAAGGAGATGCTGTTATGGAAGGATTCAGGAATGTCACTGTTCTGTTGCTTTTGATTATGGGCCTTTTTAGGCTGTCCGGTCCGGCGATGGCGGAAGAGTCGATGCGTATTGCTATGGAGGCGAATTCAGTATCGGTTTACCAGGGACAGCGAAGCTTACTCTGCTATCGTTACGAGGATGTGCCTTTCAAGCCGTACGTGCAGCAGTTGTATTCGCCGGGCGGGATTAACGTTTTGCGCGATGCGCCGCACGACCACCTTCACCACCACGCACTGATGTACGCGGTTGCAGTGGACGGCGTGAATTTCTGGGAAGAGCAAACCGAGCCCGGCCGGCAACAACACAAGCTTTTTGGTGATATGAGAATTGACAAGAACGGTGGTGCGCCCAACGCCGGATTCACCGAGCAGATCGACTGGATCAATCCCCGCAGTAAGGAACTGCTGCTGAAGGAACGCCGTACAATCAAGGTCTGTCAATTAAACGGCGTCAAGGCCACGCTTTTGAACTGGAAATCCAGCCTCGCAGTGCCCTCCGGCAGGAAATCCATGACCCTCACGGGCTCGCATTATTTCGGTCTTGGTATGCGTTTCTTAGAGTCGATGGATAAAGGAGGGGAATTTCTCAATGCCGCCGGCCAGACGGGCGATATCGTGCGGGGCGCCGAACGGCTTGCCCGGGCGGATTGGTGCGCCTATACTGCTAAGGCGGACGGCAAGATCGTAACAATAGCGATATTTGGCCATGCGGAGAATCAGCGTCACCCGACTCATTGGTTCACGATGACCACGCCTTTCGCGTACCTGGCTGCTACGCTCAATCTGCACAAGGAGCCGCTTGAGGTGACTTCTGACAAGCCATTGGAATTACGCTATGCCGTAGCTGTGTGGGACGGCCGGATCGACAAGAGCAAAATCGACCAGGTTTACCAGCAGTGGATTGACGGTCAATAACGTCGTGCAAATTTATTCGAGGAGAAAATTATGTCTGACAAGAACAAAACACCGGGTCGAGTTGGTCATAGTCTGACTCGCCGGCAGTTTATTCACCGGGCCGGAGCGACTGCGGCCACGATAACTGTTGCCGGGACATCTGCAAAACGTACCGTCGGCAAATCACTCAGCCCCAACGAACGTATCGGGGTGGGTTTTATCGGTTGCGGGGGACGCAGCCAGGCACACCTTAAAACGGTAAATTATCTAAAGGGGCGTGGTGAGAATATTGACATTGTCGCCGCATGTGACGCCTATAGGCCGCGGATGCAAAAAGTCACCGAAGGCTACAAAGCCAAAGGATATGCGGACCATCACGAGCTGCTTGCCGATCCGAATGTGGACGTTGTCTGTATCGCCACGCCGGACCATCAACACGGTTATCAGGCGATTGACGCCGTCAAGGCCGGCAAAGATGTCTATTGCGAAAAGCCGGTAACGCACTGGCGGCAGTTCGAGCTGACAAAACGTCTGGCGGCAGAGGTCAGGAAGAGTGGTCGTGCCTTCCAGCTCGGCACGCAGGGGATGTACGATTCGGCCTGGTGGCAGATGAAGAAATTGATACAGGATGGATTAATTGGCCGGCCGGTACATGCCGAGTGCGGGTATTTCCGCGTCGGCGACTGGGGCGAGCGGGGGATGCCGATTGATGATGACAATGCAAAACCCGGTTCCGATTTGAACTGGGAAGCCTTCATCGGGGATGCAACCAGGCGGCCTTTTGATGTCAGCCGGTTTTTCCGCTGGCGTATGTACGAGGACTATGCGGGCGGACCTTCCACGGATCTCTTTCCACATAGCCTGACCCCGGTTCTGTTCATGCTTGGTGTCAATATGCCAAGTACTGCCGTAGCTACCGGCGGCATGCTCCGTTATCAGGAGCGGGAAATACCCGATACGTATAATATGCTTATAGATTACCCCGAGAAAATTACCGTTGCCGTGCTCGGGACTCAGGCGAACGACTATCCCGGCACCGGCGGCAGAGGCTCAGGAGGCAGGATTCCCGTAATTCGCGGTTGGGAAGGGACTCTGACGATCGAAAAGAACGAGATCGTATTTATCCCCGCCCAGGGTTCCAAGAAAAAGGCTCAGCGTTTCGCTATCGAGCACGGCGAGGATTTTGTCGAGTACTGGCAGAAATTTCTCGATTGCTGCCGTGCACGACGGCGGGATACACTGAGCACAATGGACCTGGCATATCATGTACAGACCGCATTGCAGATGGGTATGCTCGGCCTGCAGGAGAGCAAAGTCGCTCGGTTCGATGCAGACCAGGAAAAGATTCTTTTATAGATTGGAGGTCAATAAAATGTTTAAGCGAATGATTGTTCTGTTAATCTTATGTGTGTGCTCATTGACTGTTGTCTCAGCCGCACAGGAAAGAGTACCGGTCAGGACGGACCTGCCGCATCAATTCGACGAGAATCGGGATGGCTTTATTGGTCCCGAAGAACAGGAAATGCTTCGGGAGTTCTCAGAGGCGAGAGAACGAATCGAAGGGCTCCGTGAGGAAGCACGACAGATCGAAGAAAGAGCTGGACGTCTGAGGGCCGAGGCTGAAGAGATTGAACGGTCAATAAATCGCCGGTTTCGCGGTGCCGAGCCGGCAGAGCAGTTGGAAGGAATGAAAAGGCATATCGCCGAGCTCAAGGAGGCTGCCGCTCGTGCCCAGCGGGAAGGTCGCGGCGAAGAGGCAGATGAGCTCCATCGGGAGATCGAAAGAGTCGCCGGGCAGCTCGAAGCGAACGCCAGAGAAATCGAGCAACGAAGGCAGCGCCAGCGGCCTGAACGCCCCGAAAAACGGAGAGATATTCCTCGCGAGGAAGGCGAACGGCGGGGAGATGTTCCTCGTGAGCAGGCAGAACGCCGTGAACGACGGGTAGATGTTCCTCGCGAGCAGGTTATACGCCGGGAAAGACGGATAGTTGAAAGGCCTCGTGCGGAAGAGGAAAGAGTAGAAATCGAGATTCGCCGTGAGTATCCGTTAGATCGACCAGAAAAACGGGCCGAACAGGTAAAGCGTCAACTTGTCGAACTAAAGGAGAGTGCAGAACGTGCCAGGCTGGAAGGTCGGCCTGATCAGGCCGAGAGGCTTCGCCAGCAGGCTCGTGAACTGGCCGCTGAGGCCGAAGAACTCGGCCGTCAGAGCAAAGTCCGAGAGATGAAAGAGAGGATTGAACGCTTGCATATAAAGGCGTCTGATGCCAAAGCGGCGGGACAATACGACAGGGCCGAGGCGATTTACCGCGAGGCAAAAGAAATGGAGCATAGTCTCCGGAATGCTGGCGCTCCGAAGATGGGCAATGAGCAACGGAATCGATTGGAGCGGCAGGTCGAGGAGCTGCGGGACCAGATGAACGGCTTGCGTAGAGAAATCGAAGAGCTGAAAGAGATTGTACGTAACAGGGCTGCGGAACGTTGAATATTAGTATTTGCCGGTCGATTGTTTATATAGGCTCGGTGCAGTTGCCGGGCGAAAGATGATTCAAAACATTTTAGATTGACAACGAAGAGAAGGAGTAAGTTATGAAGACAATTGCGATGAAGGTTATTGTTTGCCTATTTTTAGTGGCGATGGTTCTGGGCGTAAGCTGCTTCGCTGCAATGCAAGCTAAAAAGTACGATGTGCACGATAAAACACGAAAGAATCCAATCGTGATAAAACCTCCCAGGCGATTAGGCCTACCGCCGTCAGATGCGATTATCCTGTTCGATGGCAAAAATACATCGGAATGGGTAAGCGAGAGGGGTGGTGGGGAAGTGAAGTGGAAAGTCGAAAACGGTTATGTGGAAGTCGTCAAGAAAGCCGGGGGGATTCGCACGAAAAAGGCCTTCGGTAACTGCCAATTGCATATTGAGTGGCGTACACCGGAGGATGTTGATCCCAAGATATCCGATCAGAAACGCAGTAATAGCGGCGTTTTTCTAATGGATCGATACGAGGTGCAGGTACTCGATTCTTACACGAAGGATAACTATGAAGATAATAAAACGTATGCTGATGGCCAGGCGGCTGCACTTTATGGCCAGCATCCGCCGCTTGTAAACGCCTGCCGCAAGGCCGGCCAGTGGCAGACTTACGATATAAGCTTCCTGCGCCCGATATTCGATGAGAATGGTAAGCTTGTCCGCAAGGCTCGAATCACCGTTCTGCATAACGGTGTTGTGGTGCACAATAATCTCGAAATAGAAGGTACTACTTCACACAAGAAAAAAGCTGCCTACAGGCCTCATCCTAATAATGAAGGGTATATCCGATTGCAGGATCATGGCAATCTCGTCCGGTTCAGAAATATCTGGATCCGCGAGCTGCCGGAACAGCCATATCTGATTAAATGAGATGTACAATTCACGCTTGATGAGTGTCCTTCGAACGCTAAAACAGCGTAACGCCAATCCCATTTCAACAATAGCAGAAGCATTAAGAAAATACATTCAAACCGGAAACATCCCTCCGCTTCCTCAAAGAAATCACGGCACTTGAGTGAGGTGTTACGTTTTTTCTTTTGTTACGGATATATGGAGATTATACTTCTTATAAATTGAAACGAAAACAAAACAAACGAATCGTTGTTTAGGATATTTGGAGACAGACGATGTCCAGCGTGCGATTAGCCAGGTTTGTGCCGACTAAAAAGAGAATCGGAGTCTCTGCGGCGGCGTTTGCGGTACTCTTGATTCTCGCTGTATCCATCGGTCTCTGCGCACAACCAAAGCAGAATCCGCCCCCGGCTAAGGGCCAGATACAGGATGCCAACTCGATTGGTTCAACCGCTCCGATTCCCCAGACACTCCCGGCTGCTGATGCAACCGCTCAGCTTACTGTCAAAAAGCTCCAGGCCAGGAAAAAACAGATTTCCGAATCGCAGGAATTGAGCGACGATATCAAGGCCAGGGTTGGCGAAACCTACGATAAGGCGATCGCTCAACTGAAATTGGCTGCCGAACACGAGGCAAGGAAACAAGACTACAGTCAGCGGCGGCAAAACGCGCCGGCTAATTTGGAGAAGACTAAAGAATTGCTTGTTAAGCAAACTGCTGTGACCGAACCGGAAGTTCCGCCGGATACGACCTTGACGCAAGCTGAGCAATTCCTTACTACGGCGAATCTGAATCTCGAAGAAGCCAAGAAAAATGCCACCAATCTGGAAAATGAGCCGAAGAAGCGAGCCGAACGCGGAACCAGGATACCGGATGAATCGAATAATGCCCGACAGGAACTTATCGAAATCAAGGCCAAGCTTACTGCGGCTGCTGTTGAAGGAGATAAAACTCCCCTCGCCCAGGCGGACCAAATCCTATTGCTCGCCCGGCAGCGCGCCCTGGAGAGCCAGATAGCCGCCAACACTGAAGAACTGCTGTTCTATGATGCCGGCAGTGATCTGATTGCCGCCCAAAGGGACCTGGCGACCCGGCAGACGGCTTCGGCGGAAAAGCTGGTTGAGTTCTGGAAACAAAATGTAAGTGCATTACGGCAAAGGGAGGCGGATGCCGCCAAGCAGCAGGCAATCCGCGCCAAAGAAGAGACCAGGTCCGCCGATCCGGCAATCCAGGCAATAGCCGAGAAGAACGCTGAACTCGCCGAGTTGCAGGCTTCGCTGGTTGCCGAGGTACAAAAGGTTGTGCAGTATTCCGATCAGATTGATGCGAAGCTTGCGGTCGTGAAAAAGGACTTCGCCGAGATGCGAACAAAAGTCGACACTACCGGAAGAGTCACGGATGCGATGGGGATGATTATGCTGGGCCAGCGCGACAAGCTGCCGAACATCGGCGAAAACCGGCGGCAGATACGTGGCAGGCCTTCAGAAATTTCACTGGCTCTCTTCGAGGGAATGGAACGCGACAGGGAATGGTCCGATCTCAGCGACCTTGCCGATGAGCTGGATGCAGTTCTCGCCCAGATTGATCCGTCCGTCGGCGATGTGGAACGCGAGGCGATTAAGACCGAGGCAAGCAACTACTACGAGAGCCAGCGAAAAACGCTCAGGGCCATCTCGAAACACTACCTGGATTATGCCACCAAACTGGCGAACCTTGACACCAGGGAGCGTGAGTACGTCGATACCGTGGAAGAGTATGCAGACTTCATCGATGCCAAAATTCTGTGGGTCAGGAGCAGTCCCACACTGCGTTTGTCCGACCTTCGTTCGATCGTCTCTGCCGTGGGGTGGCTGCTTTCTCCGGTAAATTGGCAACAGGCCATAATCCTGCTGTTGACAGACTTGAAGGAGAATATTTTAACGTCTCTTGTGGTCTTGCTGATAGCCATCTCGCTTATCGTGCTTCATCCGAGAGCGCACGGAGCTATGGAAACCCTCTCCGGGAAAGTCCATCAAGTACAGACCGACAGCTTCGTTCACACCTTCAAGGCGCTCTTAATGACGCTTTTTCTGGCCGCAACGTGGCCGGTTATCCTTTTGCTGCTTCAATGGCGTCTGTTCGGAGCCGCACAGGGTCATGACTTCTCACTATCGCTTGCAACGGGTTTACGAGCGCTTGTGCCGGTTGTTTTCATGCTCGGCTTTCTGTGGCATTTTACCATGCCCCACGGTCTGGCTCGCGATCATCTGCGCATACATCTTGAGCCTCTGCCTTTCATCCGGCGGCTGCTTGCCTGGTACTTTGCCGTGACGATTCCGGCGACACTGGTCTTTCAACTCTTGCAGACCCAGCAAACCGGCGAACAATGGTATAATTCAGCCGGTCGTCTGTTTTTCCTGGTCGGCCTGTTGGCGCTGGCCGTATTCCTGATTATCCTGCTGCGTCCAACCGGGCCGTTCATGGGACCATACCTGAAACAGAAAGGGGGCGGATGGATAGAACGTCTTCGTTACTTCTGGTATCCATTGTGCATTATTCTTCCCGGTATATCGGTGATATTGGGTGGCATGGGCTATTTTTACGCCGCCAGGCAGCTCTATGAGAAGCTTGTCTTGACGATTATCCTGATCCTGCTGGCAATCCTGATCAAGGCCATGTTCGCCCGCTGGCTAACCGTTGCTCAACGCCGGCTCGCCCTCCTGGAGCGGCGGAAACGAGAGGCCGCCGAGCAGGAATCACAAATACAGCAAGATGTCATGTCCGAGGCAGAACCGCAGACGCAAAAGGCTAAGGCCAAAGATGAAACCTCCATTTTTCAGATATCTCAGCAGACTCGTCGTCTGATCGATGCAATAACGGTTTTACTGCCCGCCGGTGGAATCTGGTACGTCTGGAACGATGTCCTTCCTGCGCTGGGTGCTCTGGCAGAAACCAGGCTCTGGAGAATGGGCGCCGACCAGGTCGTGACTTTCGGTTCGCTTTCGATGGCCTTTTTGATAGCTGTGTTGACCGTGATTGTGACCCGGAACGTTCCCGGCCTGCTGGAGATCATTGTACTGAGGCGGCTGCCCCTCGACCGGGGTGTACGTTTTGCGATCACTACACTCTTCCGCTATACGCTGGCTGTCATCGGGATAGTGCTCGCCTTCGGCAAGATCGGGATAGGCTGGTCGAAGGTCCAGTGGCTCATCGCCGCTATGACGGTCGGGCTGGGCTTCGGACTGCAGGAAATCTTTGCAAATTTCGTCAGCGGTTTGATTATACTCTTCGAACAACCCGTGCGCGTGGACGATGTAGTAACCATCGGAGATGTCACCGGAACAGTATCTAAGATCAGGATCCGGGCCACTACCATTCGCAGGTGGGACCAGCGAGAGCTTATCGTACCCAACAAGGAGTTCATCACGGGACGTCTTATTAACTGGACCTTGTCGGACAATGTCCTGCGCCAGGAATTCTCTATCGGTATCGCTTACGGCTCCGACATCGGCAAAGCCGAAAAAATTCTCTACGAAGTAGCCGATGCCAATCCGATGGTCCTGAAGGATCCAAAACCTATGGTCATTTTCAGAAGCTTCGGGGACAACAGCCTGAATTTCGATCTGCGATTGTATATCTCCGGAATGGATAAATGGATTTCAGTTTGGCATCAGATCAACTGTGCCATCGACACAGAGTTCCGAAAGGCCGGTATCGAAATCGCATTTCCTCAGTGCGACCTTCATATCCGCTCGATGGATCCGGGTGTATACTTCAATACTAACAAGCCGAAAGATTAGACGGCAGTATTCTCTCGGAAAAACTTGTCCGCCGCCACGGCCGGACTGCATGACATGAATGATAACGAAGTTAAAATGCAAAGAACGGGAGATTCAGCCTCTTACACATAAAGTTACTCCGAATCTCACGTCCACCGTTTGCAGATGTCTGGTTACATCGCCGAGATATGTGCTTGTAAATATACGAAATCTATTGGGGATATGTACAAAACAGTTGTTTCTCCGGTTTGGATTCAGTATGCTGTTGAAGTTCAGGTCTGACGATCGTTCCGGCCTGAAAGGGGGATCGCATATACAGGATTGATTAGAAGGCCGAAGATGAAGCTTTTGGCTCCTGTGGAAAGGATGTGAAAATGAAGCACAGTAACCTCAGGAAATTGAAGTTGGGGATGGTGCCTGTAGAGAGAATCCTTGTCTTTTTTGTAATCGTGTTTATAGCCGGTTGTGCATCGACTTTGACCGTTGAGAGTGCCGAGAGACAGCAAGCCCGCACGAACAGGGTGGTGATCCACACCGACAAGGGCAAGGAAACGATCAGCAGAGACATCTACGGCCACTTTTCCGAGCACCTCGGCAGATGTATCTACGAGGGTTTCTGGGTCGGCGAGAACTCTCCGATTCCGAATACGCGAGGCATCCGCAACGATGTGTTCGAGGCACTCAAAAAAATTCAAATCCCGGTGCTGTGCTGGCCGGGCGGGTGCTTCGCCGATGAGTACCACTGGAGAGAAGGGATCGGCCCGCGAGAAAGCCGTCCTGCGATGATTAATACGCACTGGGGCATGGTCAAAGAAACCAATGCTTTCGGCACCCATGAATTTCTGGATTTGTGCGAACAGCTCGGTTGCGAGGCGTACATCGCAGGTAACGTCGGGTCCGGAACGGTCGAAGAGATGCAGGATTGGGTCGAGTACATGACGTTCGATGGGGACAGCGAGATGGCTAATCTCCGCCGGGCCAATGGTCGTGACAAGCCCTGGCGGGTGAAATACTTCGGTGTCGGCAACGAAAACTGGGGCTGCGGTGGCAACATGACCGCCGAATATTACGCCGATCTTTATAATCGCTTCCAGACCTATGTACGCAGCTATTCCGGCAACAGGATTGTCAAGGTGGCATGCGGTCCAGGCAGCATAAACTACCACTGGATAACCGTTGTGTTGGAAAGGGCTCGACGGAACATGGGCGCAATCAGTTTGCATCACTATGTACGAGGGTCCGGCAACTGGACGCGAAAGGGCAGCGCTACCATGTTTGATGAGAAGGAGTGGTTTGCGCTGATGAAGAACACGCTGACGATATACCCGCTGCTGGAAAATAATATCGAAATCATGGACAAGATCGATCCTCGCGGACGTATCGGTTTGTACGTAGATGAGTGGGGCACGTGGTGGGACATCGAACCCGGCACCAATCCCGGCTTTTTGTACCAGCAGAACACGCTTCGCGATGCGGTTTCGTGCGGTATTTTCCTCAACGCTTTCAATAAGCACTGCCGTCGTGTCCGGATGGCAAACATCGCTCAGACCAACAATGTTTTGCAGGCGATGATTCTGACTAAAGGTAAAAAGGTGCTTCTGACGCCGACCTATCACGTGTTCGAGATGTACAAGGTCCATCATGATGCGACGATGCTGCCAATGGATCTGGAGTGTGCCGATTATCAGTTTGGGGACAAGAAGGTTCCTGCTGTTAACATCTCGGCGTCAAAAGATAAATCCGGTAAAATCCACATATCCTTTTGCAATCTGGATCCTGTGAATCCGGCTGATGTTGACTGCAAGCTTCCGGGAACCAAGCCGGCGAAAGCTTCCGGCCGGGTGCTCACGGCCGATGATATGACCGCGCACAACACCTTCGATAGGCCGGAAACAGTAAAGCCTGCTGTCTTTGATGATTTTGCGCTGAGAGGAGATATGCTGACTGTGAAGCTGCCTGCAAAATCCGTAGTCGTTTTGGAAATAGGAGACTGACATAGAGACAGGAGCTATGCTGTGAATAGTATTTTGAATCGTCGTGGTTTTATAAAAGGCATAGGGGTAGGAGTTGTCTCGATCGCAATACCGGGATTCGTGACTGGTTCCGGAAGCGCAGCACGCAAGAATAATAAACAACCCAATATAATCTTAATAATGTCAGATGACGTTAGTCCTGACTTATACGGTTGCTATGGGAATAAGAAGGTAAGGACGCCGAATATCGACGAGATGGCGAGAGAGGGCGTGATGTTCAGGACTTGTTGGGCCTCTGCGCTGTGCGCTCCGACTCGTGCTTTGATTATGACTGGGCGTTATGGCAGTCGAACCGGTTATTATCACAACAGCCTGCAGATTCCCCAGAAGGACGGAAGCAATGAGCTTCTTAAGTATCATCACAGCTTCGGCAAATTGCTGAAGCAGGCCGGCTATGCGACAGCGATTGCCGGCAAATGGCATTGCAGCAGCAGCAAGCCCGATAGTCCGGATGGCGGGTTCGATGAGTATTGTCTGTGGGAGAGTGTTCAGGAGATTAAAAAGCTGCCGGGCGAGCCTGAGTTTACAGGAGCTTGGGAAAACAAAACAGACAACACGACAACGTCAAGGTATTGGCATCCGGGGATTATCAGGAACCATGAACTTTTAAGGACAGGGCCGGATGATTTTGGACCGGATATTTTTACTGACTTTATCTGCGACTTTATCGAACGGAAAAAGGATCAGCCTTTCCTTATCTATTATCCCATGGTGGCACCACACGGTACACGCGAGGGGCATACAACGACACCACTCATTGGCAAAATGGGTGAAATGTCAAAAGCTTCGCCGGAGGAAACGCGAGCAAGGTTTGAAGCGCTAAACGAATACATTGATGTGCTTATCGGCAGGATTCGGAGAAAGGTTGCTACTCTGGGTCTTGCCGACAATACAATTTTTATCTACTGTTCTGATAATGGCACGGCTGTCACTGCCAAGTCCCGCGGAGTGGAAAGGGGCTGCCGGGTTCCCTTTATTGTCAGTGGTGCCGGTATTAAAAAGCGCGGCTCGACCGATGAGATCACCGATTTTGCCGATGTTCTTCCGACTCTGGTTGACTTTGCCGCGGCCGGGTTGCCTGATGGTTATCAAATCGACGGAAAGAGCTTAAAGCCCTTCCTTACCGGGCGAACCGATAGACATCGCGATTGGATTTACAGCATCATCGGGACCACTCAGTTAGTTAGAAATAGACGTTATCTGCTGGAGTCTGTCAACTCGCTTCTGGGTGTGCCGGAGGGCCGTTTATATGATTGCAGCAACAACCGTGACGGCAGGGGATACAGAAAAATAATAGATCCGCTGGAGGCCGTAAAAGTGCGAAAAGCATTTACTGAGATTCTAAGAAAATACCCTGTTCCGAATAATGACAATCCATTTTTCAAAACCACAAGAGGTAAGAGATTTCTTGGAGAGTATACGCAACCCGTCGCCGTCGAGAAGCACCTGCATAATCACAGGAAGTATAAATTCTACGAAGAGTAAGTTAAACGATAGAAAATGAATAAGCAACAAATCAGTGGAGACAAAAATGAAACAGAACATGAATCGGCGTGACTTTTTGAAAGTTTCGAGTATAGGAATGGCATCCTTGATTCTTCCCGGCTGCATGGGCGCATCGAAGTTGCCGGCTAAAGATACGCTTGCGAAGAAGCCGAACATTATATTTATTATGGCTGATGATATGGGGTATGGTGACCTCGGCTGCTACAACAAGAATTCGAAGATTCCCACGCCCAATATGGACGCTATGGCTGCGGGAGGGATTCGTTTTACCGATGCCCACTCGCCATCTGCGGTCTGCACTCCGACCCGCTACGGTGTTCTTACGGGGCGTTACTGCTGGCGGTCCCGCCTGAAAAGAGGAGTACTGAACGGTTATTCGCCGGCCCTGATCGATACTCAGCGAATGACGGTTGCATCGCTTTTGAAAGAGCAGGGCTATGCAACCGCGTGCATCGGCAAGTGGCACCTGGGCCTTGGCAGTGACAAGAAGACCGATTTCAGCAAGCGGCTTACTCCCGGCCCCAACGACCTCGGCTTCGATTATTTCTACGGAATCCCGGCTTCCCTGGATATGACGCCTTATTGCTACGTCGAAAACGACCGCGTTGTCGATGAGCCCACGCTGACAATCGAAGCGGGTAAAGCCAACGAGGATGGCTGGTGGCGCAAAGGAGCGATCGCGCCGGGCTTTAAGCATATAGAGGTTCTGCCGCACCTGACGAAAAAGGCTGTTGATTATATCGGCGGGCACGTGAGGAAATCGCCGGACAAACCGTTCTTTATGTATTTTCCGCTGCCGGCGCCGCATTGCCCGATTGCCCCGGCGGATTTTGTCAGGGGACGAAGCAAAGCAGGCGGCTATGGCGATTATGTCTTTGAGGTGGACTGGACGGTTGGGCAGGTAGTTAAGGCGCTCCAGCGCAACGGCCTTGCCGACAATACACTTATTATTGTCACCAGTGACAACGGCTGTCCCGGCCGGACCAAAATTGATCGCGCGCATTCCTCCATCGTCAAACTGTACGGCCATAATCCCAGCGGTGCTCTGCGGGGTATCAAGGCCGATGTCTGGGACGGGGGGCATCGCGAACCTTTCATCGCCCGCTGGCCGGGGAAAATTCCCGCCGGGACCGTTAGCGACGAACTTGTCTGTCTCACAGACCTGATGGCCACTTGCGCGGCGATTGTGGGCGCAAAACTGCCAGATGATGCCGGCGAGGACAGCTACAATATACTTCCTGTGCTGTTCGATCAGGAACGCTCCGAACCAATACGTGAGGCCGTCGTGCACCATTCCTCATCAGGTGTATTCTGCATCCGTCAGGGAAAATGGAAACTCATACTCGGTCGCGGTTCGGGCGGCTTTTCCAAGCCCAAAGTTATCAAACCCAAACCGGGCGAGCCGGAGGGGCAACTTTACAACATGGAAGAAGACCTGGCCGAGAGCAAAAATCTCTGGAGCGAGCACCCGGGAATCGTCGAACGGCTGACGAATCTGCTTGAAAAATATAAACAACAGGGCTACAGTCGGCCAATCTGAAATCATTCGGAGACAATTTATATGAACATGCAGAATTATAGCCGCCGAAGTTTCTTAAAAGCTGTCGGTATCGGGGCGACCTCACTGGTGATCGAAGGATGTGTAAGTGGTTCCGGGCAGTCTTTGGGAAGGAGGGCGGCGAATAAGCCCAACATTATCTTTATTGTCGTGGACGATATGGGCTGGGCAGACCTGGGCTGCTACGGCAGCCGGCAGATTAAGACGCCGAACATCGATAAGATGGCGGCCGAGGGTGTGCTTTTCACGGATGCCTATTCGGGCTGCACGGTTTGTGCTCCCGCCCGCAGTGTATTGATGACCGGTCTGCACATGGGCCATACTTCCGTTCGCGGCAACACGGGGGGAATCCCGCTTCGCGACCAGGATGTGACAATTGCGGAGGTGCTCAAGCGGGCCGGCTATGCAACCGGTGGATTCGGCAAGTGGGGTCTGGGAGATGTTCAGACGCCCGGCGTACCGGAAAAGCACGACTTCGACGAGTTCTTCGGATACTACCACCAGGTGCACGCCCACGATTACTGGACTCAATATCTCTGGCGAAACAGCCAAAAGGTGCCGATGTCCGGGGAGAAGGGCAGTGCCGAGCGATATACCCACAATCGTATTTTCGAGCAGATGCTGAAGTTTATACGCCGGAATAAGGATAAACCATTTTTCTGTTATGCCCCCTGGACCCCGCCGCACGGCCAGTACCAGATTCCCGAATCGGATCCGGCCTGGCAGATGTACAAGGATAAATCCTGGCCGAGAGATGCCAGAGTTGTCGCCGCAATGGACACGATGATCGACCGCCATGTGGGGGAGCTGCTCGATTTGCTCAGGGAGCTGGAGATAGACGAACGGACGATTGTGTTTTTCTGCTCGGACAACGGGGCGGCAAAGCGGTTCGACGGCGTACTTGACAGCAGCGGCCCGCTGCGAGGCTTCAAACGCTCGATGTACGAGGGCGGGATTCGCGTGCCGCTGATTGCACGCTGGCCCGGTAAGACAAAGGGCGGAACGGTCAGCGGACATGTGTTCTACTTCGCCGATGTGATGCCGACCATGGCGGATCTGGCCGGGGCGCTGAAATATATGCCAGCGGACGTGGACGGCCTGTCGATTGTGCCGGAGCTGACAGGCCGGGCCGACGAGCAGAAAAAGCATGAGTTTCTGTACTGGGAATGGCAATTATATAACTGGGGCAAGAATGAAAATGTGCCGGATGGATTAATGCAGGCGGTTCGCATGGGCAAATGGAAGGCAGTACGGCATAAATCAAACGTGCCTTTCGAGTTGTATGACCTAAGCAGCGATGTCGGCGAGAAGAATAATGTCGCAGCCGGGCATCCGGAGATTGTGGCGAAGATTGAGGCTTACATAAAGCGGGATCGTATCGAGCCGCGAGATCAGATCGAGCCTGACAAGCCCGAGGGCAAGCGATTCAGGTGATTTTGTTGAGGTGGTTTGCGAACAATCTAAACTTAGTAAATTGTGTGAAAGGAGATTTGATGAATAGACGTGGTTTCTTGAAAGTGGCGGGTTTGAGTTCGGTATCGCTGGCATTGCCGGATTTTGTCGCGAATAACGCCGGGGCGGCACGGCGAAAACAAGTGCTCCCCAACTTGCTGATAATACACACGGACCAGTTAAGCTCCTGGGCCGTCAGCGCCTACGCGGGGCAACTGACCAAAACACCGAACTATGGTAAAATCCTCGTAGAGACGCCGAACATCGATTCTCTTGCGAAAGAGGGAGCGATTCTCTACAACTTCTTTACAAACAGCGCGGTCTGCACGCCGTCCCGCGGCTGCCTTGTCACCGGGCGTTATCCGCACGACCACGGCGCCTATCGCAACAATATCGAAATGAATCGCGATGAAGTGACAATCGCCCGTATTCTGGAGAACAACGGCTACGAAACCGGCTACGCGGGAAAGTGGCACCTTGACGGCACGCCGAAGCCGGGGTGGATCAGGCCGGAGCGTTCGATGGGCTTTTCCGAATGCCGCTATATGTTCAACCGCGGGCATTGGAAGAAGATTGTCGAGCAGCCGGGGGGCAATCCCGAAGTGTCACCCTATAAAGTTATTGGTAACACTAAGACCTTTACGACCGACTGGCTTGCCGACAAAACCATTGAATTTATAGAGAAATCCGGAACGAAACCGTTTTTCTACATGGTTAGTATCCCCGATCCGCACACGCCGTTCACGGTGCGTGAGCCGTACATGAGTATGTACGATCCGGAGGACATGACCGTACCGAACACGTTCGAGGAATCACCGGCCACAGGCAAACCGAAGCGCGGCAAAGGCACAGATTCAGTGAAGAAGAACAAGGCTCACTATTGCGGCCTGGTCAAGTGCATCGACGACAACGTCGGACGAATTCTCGCATCCCTGAGGGACAAGCGTATTCTCGATGATACCATTGTCATCTTTACAACCGACCATGGTGAATACATGGGCGAGCACGGTCTGTACGGCAAGAATCAGTGGTACCGCACGGCGTACCGGATTCCATTTCTCATTCGCTGGCCGAAGAAAATTCGCGCCGGAACCGTGGTTGAGCAGTTCGTCACGAATGTTGACGTGCAGCAGACGCTTTTGGGCCTGATAGGCATCGAGTCGAGCGGCCGGGAGCAGGGCCGGGACGCCTCGCCGTTGTTGCGAGGCGAAGAAATCGAATGGAAGGACCAGGCGATGGTCCATCATTCCTCACTCGAATCCGCGGGAATTTTCACGCCAAAGTATGAGCTTGTTCTCAAAGCCAACGGCCGACACATGCTCTTTGACAGGCTTAAAGATCCGGAACAAACCAGGAACCTCTGCGGCAATACCGAATACCGTGATATCATGCGTGGGCTGGCTGCTCGTATCGTCGAGCATAATATCGCGGTCGATGCCCCGGCCGTCTCGTGGCTCAAACAGCAGGCGGGGACAATATAAGTAATGCACATAAACTACATGAATCTTTAGACTGAAGGAGTTTGGCTTAATGAAACGTTATTTAGCAATCGAATCACTGATGTGTATACTGCTGGCTGTTTGCCTGTTATCAGCTACGGCAATGGCAAACGAAAATAATGCTGTAATGATAGCCAAAGAGATTCTCGATACAACCGATGTACAGGGCGGTATCGTCGTTCACCTCGGCTGTGGTGACGGGACATTGACGGCGGCTCTGCACGCCAATGATCGCTATACGATTCACGGGCTCGAAGCGGACCCGGCCAAAGTTGCCGAAGCGAGAAGCTACATCCGCAAGCAGGGTGTCTATGGCACCGTCTCCGTCGAGCGGCATTCGGGGTCCTCGCTTCCATACAGCGAAAATCTCGTTAACCTGGTTGTCGTGCAGGATGCCGGCAAGGTTCGCATGGACGAGATAATGCGAGTGCTTGCTCCCGGCGGAGTGGTCTGCGTTTGGCGCAGGGGTAAATGGGACAAGGCCGTCAAAGCCTGGCCCGGCAATATCGATCAGTGGACTCATTTCCTGCACGATGCAAGCAACAACGCGGTTGCCGAAGATACAGTCATCGGCCCGCCCCGGAGCCTTCAATGGGTAGCGCCGCCGCTTTGGCTTCGCAGCCATGAGACACCCTCTGGGATCCAGGCGTCCGTCACAGCCGCCGGCCGGCTGTTCTACTTTTTCGACGAAGGGCTTATCGGCATCACGGACGAGCGTCTGCCCGATCGCTGGTCGCTTGTCTGCCGGGATGCTTTCAACGGCAGGCTGCTCTGGAAGCGGCCGCTCGGCTCCTGGGGCTGGCGTCAGTGGAACCTTGAACGATACCAAGGCAAAGACTGGACGACAATGCGTTCCGCGCGTACTGATGTTCCCAATGCAAACCAGCGTTGTATTGTGGCCGATGGTGACCGGCTCTACACAACACTTTCGTACCGGGTGCCTATGTCGATTCTGGATGCTGCCACAGGCAAGACCATTACTACGGTCGAGGCGACTCGGGGCACCAGTGAGATACTTGTCAGCAACGGTATTGTCGTTGCTTATGCCGAACAGGAACCGGAAGCCGCGGCCAGACGCAGGGGAGCTAAAAACGAAACCAAAGCGACTCTGGTTGCCGTCAGCGGCAGGACGCAAAAGGTTCTCTGGAACAAGCAAATCGGTCAGATTCGCCCTCTGTTACTGGCTATCGACAAAGGCAGAATTGTTTACCTGAGCGGCAGAGACCTCGTCGCACTCGATTTGATGGATGGAAATAATTTGTGGAAAATCCAGCCGAAGCAGGCATCGCCGAAAACGCTCGTGACTGTAAGCGATACTATTGTGATGCAGGGCGGAAAATCCGTCTCGGCATACGATGCGGCCGATGGCAGGCTGTTGTGGCAGAAAACTGTTCCGCCCATCGGCGGAGGCGAAGGGGACGACCTGTTTGTCATTGACGGCCTCGTCTGGCGCGGGATGCTCAGCGTGGACGAAGAGGGCAAGCCCATGCGAAAGAGTCCCCATGCGCTGGTAATCGGCTGGGACCTTCGCTCGGGGTGTGAGAAGAAGCGTATCCTGGTTAAGAACCTGCGAAGCCCGGAGCATCATCATCGCTGCTATCGCAATAAGGCGACGGTTCGCTACCTGATTAGCTCTTACGAGGGCGCCGAGTTTCTCGATTTTAAGGCGGATAACCACTCGCAGAACAACTGGCTTCGCGGCGCCTGCAGGTACGGCATGATGCCGGCAAACGGTATGTTGTACGTGCCGCCAGACCAGTGTTTCTGCCAGCCGGGAGCAAAGTTCCTCGGATTTGCCGCGGTTATGGCGGGGCGGAATAATGCATCCGAAGTCGTTGCGGACCAGCAGCGTCTTGAGAAGGGTCCCGCTTACGGAGCGGTTACCGATACGCAATCGGATTCTGTGGGCAACTGGCCGACGTATCGCCACGATTCAGCTCGCAGCGGAGCGACAAGTGCGAGTATTGCCTCGAACGTGGCAGTCGATTGGAAAATTACGCTGGGAGGCAGGCTGACGGCTCCGGTAGCGGCAGAAGGCAGGCTGTTTGTTGCCGAAACGAATGAGCACACCCTGAACGTGTTGGATATGGCGACCGGTAAAACCCTGTGGCAGTTTATTGCCGACGGGCGCATCGATTCGCCTCCGACAATCTATCGCGGGATGGTGCTCTTCGGCTCAAAGGACGGGCGTGTTTACTGCCTTCGTGCGTCGGACGGCAGGCTTGTATGGCGTTTTTTGGCGGCGCCGGACGATCGGCGAATCGCATGTTTCGACCAGGTCGAATCGGCCTGGCCGGTACACGGTAGCGTGCTTGTAGACAACGGCACGGCATACTTCACAGCGGGACGGTCCACATATCTGGATGGTGGTATCCGGGTTTACGGGCTCGAACCGGCCACCGGGAAAATTCTGCACAAAGGCTTGCTGGAAGGGCCGCATCGAAATGTGAATAAAGATCGTGATTTGGCCTTCTTTACGTTGGGTGCCAATTCGGATGTGCTCGTCAGCGAAGGCGGATATCTCTACATGCGGCAGAAGAAAATGACGCCGGAGCTGAAAGAGGTAGAGATAGACGTTTTGTCGAGCAAGGGCGCTCAGGATGTTGGCATGCATGTCTTCTCAACGGCCGGTCTGCTGGATGGCTCGTGGTACAACCGCACGTTCTGGATGTACTCGAAGCGGTGGCCCGGCTTTCAGTTGGCCAACCAGGCGCCGAAGACCGGCCAGCTTCTTGTGGTCGGCGACGAGAAGACTTACGCCGTCCGGGCATTTTATCGCCGGAACGTGCACAGCCTGATGTTCTTCCCGGGCAGGGAAGGTTATATGCTGTTTGCAGACTATAATACGAACGAGCCTCAAATAGTCGGTGAGGCCGGTTCGCGCAAGCCGCTTAAATGGCTGCCTCAATCCGATTTTTCGCGCGCCCGCGGCAATGAGATGCGAAAGCTGGAAAGCGAGGCCTTCGGGCTGGACAAAATGATTGGCTATACGCGGGCCGAGCCGCCGGCCTGGAAGAACTGGCTGGATGTGCGGATACGAGCAATGGTCAAGGCGGGCGAGATACTGTTCGTGGCCGGCCCTCCGGACGTTTTGGATTCGAAGGATCCTTTTGCCGCCTTCGAAGCGCGCAGGGGGGCACGGCTTGTGGTTGTCTCAGCCGCCGATGGGAAGAAGCTTTCTGAAACACCGCTGGAGAGTCCACCGATTTTCGACGGCATGATCGCAGCGGGCGGTTGCCTGTTTGCATCACTGGAGGACGGCAGCATTATCAGTTTAGCAGCAAAGTAGTTATCGTACAAATAATCGGGGCCTATGCCGTTTCAATCGACATAGGCCCCGAAATGTTTTATGCATCGAGCAAAACACTGCTGAAATCGACAAGCTTACTCACTTGATAGTTCGAGACGTATATTATCCAGGCCGATCCATGTGTCGCCGGAACTTGCATTGGAAAATTCAATTCCGATTTTCTTTCCGATCGATTCCGGAATATCGGCGGCAGAAAGCGACAAAGTATACTCCTGCATTTCGTCTGTAAGAATTACTTCATCGGTCGCGGCCGGAACTCTTGCTCCGTTGTCGTCATAATAGAGAGTCATCTGCATGGCTGTGGCGGCCCATGTAATCCTGGCATCCACTTTCAGTTCCAAAACGTCGCCGTCGCTGATAGTATAATCGGTCAACTGCAAGACCGGGGAATCGCCGCTCATCAGGAATGCTGTCCAATCTCCGTCGGTGGGCGAATATCCGGTTTCCACTCCCGAGTCAACGACCTCAGCATCGCTGCTCCAGCCGGGTATATCGACGGCGGGAGTACCGGCTACACCTTCACCGTTCCAACCCTTGATTTTCTCGGTGCCGGGCAGTTCGAAGCTGAAGTTCTCTATGACAATTTCTTCAGAATCGGCTTCCCGAGGAAGATACAGCCGGATATCGTCAAAGTACATCGTACCGTCTCCACCGGGCTGCTGCGGATTGTCCTTGTCACCAAATCCAATAGCGATCGAATTGACGCCGGTAAGGTCGATACCCTGGTCTGCGAACTTCCCCAGCGGAATGACCCACTCGGTCCAGGTGTCTATCAATGCTGCGTTCGGATCGTCATGATAGACTTTTGCGCTGCCGTCGAGAATCACGTACATCGGTTCCGGCTTATTGCTAAGCATGCCGATGTCCTGGTCGGCCCACGACATATCCACATTGGTGTCGGGGAAGCTGATGTTGGAGAACTTTGCCTCACAAGTCAAAGCAGCGTCATGACTCGTTAGCGCCAGACCTATATACATGGGTGAACTCATAGTAACTTGCATTAAATTAAACCGTTCCCATGTAGTGCTGTCCGATGAATAATACGCTCTTACAAGTCCGCCCAGAGAACGCTCTAATTTCACCCAATAAGGCGCGGTGATACCTTCGAGAAACTGCCTGTCTGTGTTTGTGCCGATATCGGTGCGATATTGAAATCGGACTCCGTTTTCAGGTGTGATGAAGACACCGGCGTACCTGGAATCCGCGTCGAGCGTATCGCGAATCATCACGCCGGCCTTGGCGAATTCATGTGTGTTACCAACACTCTCGACCTTTGCTATAATCGTACCGGCCCCGGTGAATTCCTTGTAAGCAAAATGGAATTCATCAGAAGTGCTCCAGATATCGACGCCGGCGCCGGTCATTGTGTAAGTTCCAACTGCATCTTCCACGAAGCTGCCGGTATAAGGCAGATTACCTTTGAACCACAGCGATAATTCCTTCACGCCTTCTCTGGTCCAGCCCTGCGGCTCACTGAAGGCCAGAGTAACCTCGGAATGTGTTGCAGGGGCGGCGTTGTTATAGAAATACGGTAATGACTGTTTACCGCCTTGGACTATCTCCGTCTCAATGAAATGCTCGTCGGCGTCAAAATCCGGATTATCATAGCCCACCAGAGCGCCGTTTTCATCTACGCCCCATCCGTCCGCCCATGAACTGAAAATATCGTTTGGTGCATAGTCTGTATAACTCTCGAAATCGTCCACGATAAAATAGTTGATTACTGTAAAACTCCAGAGGTTGCCTCTCCATGGACTGTTCGGGTCCAGATCATTGATTTCATCGACCCGCCAGTAGTAAGTATCACCGAAATCGAGCAGTCCGGGTGGATCGTAAGCATTAATAGTCTGGTTTTCGCCGACCAGCACATCAAGCGGATTGGCAGGATCGGCGGCGTTAACATCTTCGGCAACTTTTCCGAAGTACACGTTGTGCGTGGCAGCGTGAGCTCCCGCCTTCCAGCTTAGAATTACTTCCTGGGCCACATCGGCAGCTCCGTTATTCGGTTTGGGGATCCCTGCTTCGGACTGAGGTTTCAAGTTCAGAGCATAGTTTATCGCTGCTTCTAATAACAAATATGCATTCTCATTCCATATAGGAACTGATCGGTAATCAAAGCCCAGACAAACGCGGATATCCGCTGCAACCTGAGGACTGCCATCTACCGGAGCTACAGGCAGTGTCGCTCCCTTCTCGTAAATTAGAATGGTATCATATGTCTGGCCGTCACTTAAGGTGGCTGTTGCAATGACCGTGGCTTCATTTCCTGCAATGCCCTGGGCAAATCGAGCCATGCCGAGGTCGCTGGAAATGTCCGTAAGAACGCTTACGGTTCCATTAAGCCCCGCGGCCAGGGGGTGTCCTGGTTCGACAATCTCTATGTCTGTAGTGGCCACATCCTGACCTGCGCCACCGCCGAGCGTCAAACCCATTTCGTCCCAGGCCCAGCACTCGGTGATAACCATAGGCGTTTCTATCTCTGTGATTTCTTCCCTGATTTGGCCGGAACTGACCGATTCGGAAATAAAGACCAAATCGGCCTCGGCGGCGGCGACCTCAGTGTCGGCTTCGCTCTCGTTGTCGTCAAACATGGTTACCGTGTGCCCGAGACCTTCTATGAAGGCCTTAAGTGCATCATCACCCGGAATATGCTCATCTTCCATTGATGTGATAAATAAAATATTGTTTCCCATGACTCCAGTGGCTGAAAAACTCAATGCTACTGCTAAACAAAGCAAGGTTGCTGCTAAATTTCTCTCAAACATCATTTTTCCTCCAAATAAAGGTTATTGTTTCCGAAGTAATAATTCCCGAAAAGAACAATACAACATGAACTTAAAATAACCAATTTGTTGTGATTTGACGCTACCTCCTTAATTCAAAAGCCCAAATTGCCTTGAAAATCCGGTCGGCGAGACGAAAAGCCTACTGAAAGGCTGAAAAGCCACTAACCTCGACCACTCCTTTTGTACCAAATTAACTGTCACCGCGTCAAGATAAATCTTCACAACCTTTAGTTACATATTGAGGTAGAGAAAAATTGGTGTGAAATGTTGAATCCTCCGGAATTATGGATCTGATGCCGTATACTTGGGTGGATAGGTTGAGTATTTTGATACAATTAGGTGAAGAATGACGATATGGTGTCTAAAAAGTTTCAGTTTCATCGATGGATTTGGTATCATAATTGAATAGCATCTAATGTATATACAAACGAGTGTTGAGGTAAAAATGTCGGCTAATATTCGAGGTGTGTTTTTTTTGTCATATCGGTCTTTTTTCTTGTTTTGGTTTTACCTGGCAAGCCCGCTGTAAGCAAATCTATTGTCCCGGCGGAAGAAACAACAGCTTTGAGGTCGGCTATCAAGGATTTAACGAGGACTTTTGGCGACAGATATCCGAATGGCGGCAAATATCTGACCAGATTGCGTGATATCGAACGGCGTGGAAATCAGGCAGAATTTGCATCGCTCCGGCGTGAAGCGCTCGTTGCCAATCCGCTGATTAGCGGCCGGCCGATTCTCTATGTGGTGCGGCAGCAGTACAAGAGCGACCATCACAACACCGCCACAATCTTCAAGACCGGAGAAATCAACACAAATAGCTTCAGGGGCGGAGGTGCGATGAAAATTATAGATTTTTCACAAGGAGGTAAAGTCTCGACATTAATCGAAACGTCCCAGGGACTTATGCGCGATCCGGAAGTTCATTTTGGGGGCGCAAAGATAGTCTTTTCCATGAGGAAGAATATCGAGGATGATTACCATATTTATGAGATTAATACCGATGGTACAGGTCTAAAGCAGTTGACCTCTGCGCCGGGTGTGGCTGATTTTGATCCATTATATCTGCCGGATGACAGCATTGCTTTCTCTTCGACGCGTGAGCCGAAGTATTGCATGTGTAACCGTCACATTATGGGTAACCTTTTTCGAATGGATGCTGATGGAGCTAACATCCATCAGATTGGAAAGAGCACACTGCACGAGGGCCATGCCGCACTTATGCCGGATGGACGGATACTCTATGATCGCTGGGAGTACGTGGATCGCAATTTCGGGGATGCCCAGGGGCTCTGGACGGTGAATCCGGACGGCACGAACCAATCGGTTTACTGGGGCAACAATACGTGGTCTCCCGGAGGTGTGATCGATGCCCGGCCGATTCCGGGAACGGAGAATGTACTTTGTATTTTTGGTTCCTGCCATGACCGGCCGTGGGGAGCGCTTGCTATCATCGATAGGCGTTTGGGCATCGACGGCAGAAAGCCGGTGGTTCGCACGTGGGTTGCGGATGCCGTCAAGCTTGTGGCTGAAGCGGGGCCCAGGCCCGATGTCTATGGATTTGACGAGTTTAAAAAAGTGAATCCGAAGTATGAAGACCCTTATCCGCTGAGTGATAAATATTTCCTCTGTTCGCGAATGACCGGTCAGGGTGAGCAGATGGGGATTTACCTGCTCGATATTTTCGGTAACGAGATTTTACTGCATTTCGAGGAGCCAGGCTGTTTTGATCCTATGCCTGTGTCTCGGCGGCCGAGGCCAATGACCGTTCCGTTACGGCGTGACTTCAAGGACCGCAACGGCTATTTGTACATCCTAACCCGGTCGAGCCGGAACCAAACAGGGGAAGGCAAAAGGCTGACGCCTTAACGAAAGTACCTTCCGCT
>Ga0209121_10000367_pt1 | contig 47296 bp, 46 predicted proteins | sample Cruoilmetagenom3_FD_187292 | JGI IMG/M metagenome (GOLD analysis project Ga0209121, IMG submission 187292) | Oil polluted marine microbial communities from Coal Oil Point, Santa Barbara, California, USA - Sample 3 (SPAdes) (version 2) | ecosystem: Environmental > Aquatic > Marine > Oil seeps ... | reverse complement strand
CGACCAGCATTACAAAAGCCTCAAGGCGGTGTTGGATGGTGGCATCGAAGGGCGGCCGGAAAACGTGGTCTTCTATGCCACGTCGAACCGTCGCCACCTGATGCCGCGCGACATGATCGAAAACGAACGTGGCAGCGCGATCAACCCGTCCGAGGCGGTCGAGGAAAAAGTATCTCTGTCGGATCGGTTCGGGCTGTGGCTGGGCTTCCACCCCTGTACGCAGGACGAATACCTTGCGATGATCCGCGGCTACTGCGCCGCCTATGGTGTCACGATCGACGACGAGGCCCTGTGGGCCGAAGCGATCGAATGGCAGGCCACACGCGGGGCGCGGTCGGGCCGGGTGGCGTGGCAGTATTTCACCGATCTGGCCGGGCGTCGGGGCGTGGCAATCAGCCGCTGACGGCGCTTTCCCCTTGGGGCGGGCCTTGCACCGCGCCTGCTTTCGTTAATAGAGTGTTGGAAAGGTCCTGTATCGCGCGGAAAACGTCGTGCTGCGGGCACAAAGTGTTGGAGTAGGTCATGGAATTAAGACGGGCACTGCGCGCTTACACGGGTAAGGACAACCGGCTGGCCTATCTCAGTCTGCTTGGCAACCTGGCGATCTATTTTGCCGCTGTCTTCACGTCGATCACGGCGGTAGGGCAGGGCAACTGGCTGATTGCTGCTCTTGCGATGGCTGTTTTGGCGTTCGCCGGGGTGCGCCTGTACGTGTTGCAACACGATCTGGGCCACTTGTCGCTGTTTGAAACCAAGGCGCAGAACCAGTTCTGGGGCTATGCGATTTCACCGTTCACCTTCGCGGCCTATCCGCAGATGACCTATAATCACAACCTGCACCACGCCTATGTCGGCGACCTTGAGGCGCGTGAAACGACCGAGATTTTCACCATGACACTGGCGGAATGGCGGGACGCGGGCTTTTGGAAACGTCTGTATTACCGGCTGTATCGCAATCCGTTCGTGTTGATCCCGGTGGGCTCGGCCTTTACCTACTTCGTGGCCTATCGCTGGCCGAAACACGCAGCCAAGGTCAGCGCGCCGGCGATCATCGCGCATAATCTGGCGATTCTGGTGTTGATGGGCGCGGTGTATCTGTGGGCCGGTTGGGCGGGTGTTGTGACCTATCTGGTTGCGATCTGGCTGGGCGGCTGTATCGGCGTCGCGCTGGTGTATTTGCAGCATAATTTCGAAGGCACCTATTGGGATCGTCGCCCCGATCTGGACAATGAACGTGCGGCAATCCAGGGCGGAAGCTGTCTGGATTTCGGTTGGGTGTTTGACGAAATGGTCGCCAATATCACCAAGCACGACATCCACCATCTGGTCGCCGCGATCCCGTCTTATCGGCTGCGTGCCGCCCACCGCGAGCTGGAAAAAACCCATGAGCTGCGGCGCATTTCCTTTGGCGAGGCACTGCATGCCTTCACCCTGCGCCTGTGGGACGAAGAGGCTGAGCAACTGGTCCCATTCCCCAAAGAACGCGGCGTTCAGGCGCACGAGGTTGGGGCGGAATGACCGCAAAGCGACCGATGACATAATAAAACGCCCAGCCAAATGGCCGGGCGTTTTTTCGTTCTGTGGTGAGGGGTTAGACCAACAGACCCTCTGCCGTGATCCGCGTTTTGCCACGCAGATAGGGGTGCAGGGCGTCGGGCAGGGTGACGGACCCGTCCGCCTCCTGACCGTTTTCCAGAACCGCGATCAAGGCGCGCCCCACGGCCAAGCCGGACCCGTTCAGGGTATGTACGAATTCGGGCTTGCCGCCGCTTGCCGGTTTGAACCGGGCGTTCATGCGGCGGGCCTGGAAATCACCGGCGATCGAGACCGAGCTGATCTCGCGATACATGTCTTGGCCGGGTAGCCAGACTTCGATGTCATGGGTGCGTTTCATGCCGAAGCCCAGGTCGCCGGTGCACAGCACGACGGTGCGATAGGGCAGGCCCAGGCGTTCCAGAATACCTTCGGCGCAGGCGGTCATGCGGCTGTGTTCTGCGGCGCTGTTTTCGGGCTTGGTGATCGACACCATTTCGACCTTTTCGAACTGGTGCTGGCGCAGCATGCCTGCGGTGTCGCGCCCGGCCGACCCGGCCTCAGAGCGGAAGCACTGAGTATGGGCGACATAGCGGCGGGGAAGATAGCTGTCTTCGAGTGTTAAGCCGTTGACAATATTGGTCAAAGGCACCTCGGCGGTTGGCACCAACCACCAACCGTTGGTGGTCTGATAGCTGTCTTCACCAAACTTGGGCAACTGACCAGTGCCATACATCATTTCTTCGCGCACCAGCACCGGCGTCCAGGCTTCGGTGAAGCCGTTTTCTTCGGTGTGAACGTCCAGCATGAACTGGGCTAAGGCCCTGTGAACACGGGCAATTGCACCTGACAGCACGACGAAGCGGCTGCCCGACAGCTTGGCGGCGGTTTCGAAATCCAGGCCGTCCTGAACGGCGGGCAGTTCGTAATGCTCAACGGGTTTGAAATCCATCGCGCGGGGCGTGCCCCAGCGTTTGATTTCGACGTTGTCGTCTTCGTCATCGCCATCGGGAATATCGTCGCCGGGCACGTTGGGCAGGCCCATCAAAAGCTCGGACAACGCCGCATCTTTGGCCTTGGCTGTGTCGTTCAAGGCAGCGATTTCTGCTTTCTTTTCAGACACAAGCGCACGCAGGCGTTGGAATTCGTCTTCGTCGCCGGAGGCCTTGGCGGCCCCCACGGATTTCGCGGCCTTGTTGGCGTCGGCCTGAGCGGTTTCGGCGGCTTGAATGGCGGCGCGACGGTCGCCATCCAGCGCCAGAACTTGCGACGACAGCCCAGACAGACCCCGCCGGGCCATGCCCGCGTCAAATGCTTCGGGATTGTCGCGGATCAGGCGGATGTCATGCATCGTAAGGCTCCAAAAGTTCGAGTCGTTTCGCCGCCTTATGCCCGATTTTGCAAAGAAGGGGAATCGCGGAAATGTTAAGGGTGTTAAAGGCTGATTTGGGCGATGTTTAACATTGTTAAGGGGCGAAAGGGGCGATGTTTAAGGATGTTAAAGGGGGGATTCAGCGCCGTCGGGAGGACTCGGTCGGTTATAGGTGCTGGGTCTGTGTCTCCAGAGATCCCATTCGTGCTCAAAGTAGGCGTCACTCAATGTAAAGTTGGGCCAATGCTCTGGGGGAAAGCAGTTCGACGGGAGTAGGGTGGACCGATCTCCGTAACAATCTTTAATTAGGCTTTGGTCGATCGCAGTTCTGGAAAGATCAACACGTTGTAGTGATGCGCCAGACCAAAACAAAGGTAAAGTTAGCGTTGCGTCGTCCCAAATTGACGACCCAAAATCTGCTCGCTCCGCTTTTGACCAACGAAAATTAACGCCACGCAGGTCTGAATTGCGAAAGCTAACTCTTTTTAGGGACGCATTGGTGAAGTCTGCGTGTTTCAAACCGGCTTCAGTGAAGTTGGCACCATGCAGTGCAGTGTCTTCGATAAGTGCGTTCTGAAACGACAGCCTTGAAAGGTCTGCGCCCTGAAGCGATGTTCTTCGGAAGTCGAGTAAGAAGGCGCGTTTGGTATGGCGATTGTTGCTCAGTTCGGCCCGAATTTGTTTGTCGCTCCGCCGCCCTATGACGATCAAAGCGGCATAGATGTCAGCGCGTGGCCCTTGCAATGACCGATACCACTCGTCTTCAGCTTCTTGAACGTCACCAAGGGGTGCAGCCTTTTCAGCAGCTTGGTAATGATCCATCCCGTTGTTTACGAATCCTTCGAAAGCTTCGTCGGGGCTTGTAGACGCTAGTGAAATTGGGGCGTTTTCCCGCACATAGGTTGTCAAGATTTCCATGATCTGGATATGATAGTCGAGGTTTTGACGAGCAATGCGTTCGAGAGCGTAGATCGCGCCGATGCGGACTTCGAGGTTCGGTTCTGATATCTCTTCGAAGATGGGTTTGTCATAGTTGATCTTAGGGGGGGCTGCGTTTTCGAAGTATTCATAGGCGAGCTTGCCGGAATCTCTTCGTCTTTGGCGTTTAACAACGCGCGTTGCCCCAAGGTTTTCCACTGCCTTGTTGATCCGATCTGTGACCAACCCTTCTTGGGCGACAACCGTTTGTTCGGTGTTTAACCGCAATCTAATGGCTGTGAAGGGCAGGGCGACGACGGCGCCCAGGACCGCAGTCAGGCCCGCGAGTTGGGCGAGGAGGAAGCGGAAGTTCCAGACGCCTTCTTGGTCGTTGAGATCAACAACGCCCCAGGCAACGTCGTTGATGACCAGAAGCAGCCCAATGAATAGCGTTAAAAACAAGATGGCCCAGAGGGCAGCGATGACCAGGAATATGGAGGTGGGCAATCCGTCCGCGCCCATTTTTTGACGAAAGTCTTCAACCCAGCTTGCGAGAGCCTGGTCAGGATTGATCTGAGACAACACCCAGTACATTGCCAGAAAGGCGAGGAATAGCCAGCCCAGCCATGGGGTCACTGGTGATGTCTTTATGGCGGTCAGCAGGGGGATGAATTGATCCATGGCGTCCTCAAATATTTACGCCATCAAACACCGCCCCCCGTTGCTTGCCAACCCCTTGGCCCCCATATAGGGTGCGCGCCAGCTTTACAGGGCGCAAAGCGCTCATTTGACAAGGGGATATCATATGTTTGTCACGCCAGCTTTCGCGCAGGGTGTCGGGGGTGCCGGGGGCAACCTCATGAGTTCAATGTTGGTTCCGATGCTGCTTGTGTTCGGGATCATGTATTTTCTGATGATCCGGCCGCAGCAGAAGAAGATGAAAGAACATCAGGCGATGCTGACCGCGTTGCGTCGGGGGGATCAGGTGGTCACCGCCGGTGGTCTGATCGGCAAGGTTGCCAAGGTCAAAGACGACACCGAAGTCGAGCTGGAAATCGCAGATGGCGTGAAGGTTCGTGTCATGCGGTCGACCATCGCGCAGGTGATGAGCAAGACGGAACCGGCGGCGAGCTGATCGTCGGACGTATTCATTCATAACAGGGCAGGCGGGGCGGATGCTTCAGATTTCTCTATGGAAACGGGTCGTTATCTGGGCCCTGGTGGCGCTGGGTCTGGCCTATGCGGTGCCGAACGGGTTTTACACCCGGGTTGAGCAGCACAATGATGCTGTGATTGAAATCGAAGCTTACGGGTCCACGCCTGAGCGGGTGGCGGATGCCTCGGCCTGGCCGAGCTGGATGCCGTCAAGCCTGGTGAACCTGGGTCTGGATCTGCGCGGTGGTGCGCATTTGTTGGCCGAAGTTCAGGTGGGCGATGTGTATGCGACCCGCATGGAAGGCCTGTGGCCCGAAGTGCGCGACGCGCTGCGCGATGAACGCGCCACGGTGGGCACGATCCGCCGTGTCGACAGTGCGCCCGAGGAACTGCGCGTGAAGATCAGCCAGCCCGAGGGCATGGTGCGCGCCTTGGAACTGGTGCGCGGTCTGGCAAGCCCTGTGGTTAGCCTGACCGGTGTCGGGTCGACCGATATCGAGGTTGCCGGTCAAGACGGCGAAATCATCGTCACGCTGTCGGCGGCTGAAAAGCAGGCGACGGATGATCGCACCATTCTGCAAACGCTGGAAATCATTCGCCGTCGTGTGGATGAGGTCGGCACGCGCGAGCCGACGATCCAACGTCAGGGGTCGGATCGTGTGTTGATCCAGGTGCCGGGCATTGGCTCCGCTGGTGAGCTGAAAGGCATAATCGGCAAGACCGCGAAGCTGACGTTTCATCCGGTTGTCAGCCGCACCAATGACGGGGCCACCGCGCCCGGTCCGCGCAATTTTCTGTACCCGTCTCTGGACGAAGAGGGCGTGTATTACGTGCTGGAGCAGAGCCCGGTCGTGACCGGCGAAGAGCTGAACGATGCACAGCCGGCGTTTGACCAGAACGGTCTGCCGGCGGTGAATTTCCGCTTTAACGTCGCAGGGGCGCGCAAGTTCTGTGAATATACCGGCGACAATGTTGGCCAGCCTTTTGCCATCGTGTTGGACGAAGAAGTGATTTCCGCGCCGCGCATCAACGAACAGATCTGTGGCGGCTCGGGCATCATCACCGGCAATTTCAACATCGAGGACTCGACCACCTTGGCGGTTCTGCTGCGCGCAGGCGCCTTGCCTGCCGAACTGACCTATGTTGAAGAACGCACCATCGGACCGGAATTGGGCCAGGACAGCATTGATGCGGGCAAAACCGCCAGCATCGTTGCCTTTGTTGGCGTGCTGATTTTCATGGGCCTCAGCTATGGCTGGTTCGGGATGATTGCCAATGTGGCGTTGATCCTGAACGTGGGGATGATCTTTGGTCTGCTGTCCATGATCGGTGCGACGCTGACCCTGCCGGGTATTGCGGGCATCGTGTTGACCATCGGTATGGCGGTTGACGCCAATGTGCTGGTGTTTGAACGGATACGTGAAGAATTGAAATCCGGACGAGGGCCTGCCCGGGCGATTGAGCTGGGCTATGAAAAGGCGCTGAGCGCCATTTTGGACGCCAACATCACCACGTTCATCACGGCAATGATCCTGTTCATCATGGGCTCGGGCCCCGTGCGCGGGTTCTCGGTCACGCTGGGGCTGGGCATCCTGACCTCGGTCTTTACCGCGATTTTCGTGACCCGCCTGATGATCGTCATGTGGTTTGAGCTTCGCAAACCCAAAATGTTGGAGGTGTGAGATGCGCCTGAGACTTGTACCCGCTGAGACGAACTGGGATTTCTTTTCGCGCACGACGCTGACCTTCGGGTTTTCGGCGTTGTTGATGATCCTGTCGATTGTGGCCTTCTTTGCCATCGGGCTGAATTTCGGCATCGACTTCAAGGGCGGAACGACCATCCGCACCGAAAGCACGCAGGCCGTGGATGTCGGGGCTTACCGCGACGCGCTTGTGCCGCTGGCGCTGGGGGACGTTTCGATCACCGAAGTGTTCGACGTGAACTTCCGCGAGGACCAGCACGTCAGCCAGATCCGCATCGAAGCCCAGGAGGGCCAGGAGGCGATCACCGAAGACACCATGAAGATCATCGCCGCGGCGCTGAGCGCTGTTGATCCCGCGATCACATTCCCCAGCGTGGAAAGCGTCGGGCCGAAAGTATCGGGTGAATTGGTCATGACGGCGATCTATTCGGTGTTGGTGGCGATTGGCGCGGTTCTGATTTATATCTGGCTGCGGTTCGAATGGCAGTTCTCCGTCGGTGCCGTGGCCGCATTGGTGCATGATATCGTGCTGACCATCGGCGTGTTCGCGGTCATGCAGATCAAATTCGACCTGGCCATCATCGCAGCACTTCTGACCATCGTTGGCTATTCGCTGAACGATACCGTGGTCGTGTTTGACCGGGTGCGGGAAAACCTGCGCCGGTACAAAAAGATGGCCCTGAAAGAGGTCCTGAACCTGTCGATCAACGAAACACTGTCGCGCACGGTCATGACCTCGGTCACGACACTGATCGCGTTGGTATCGCTGTACGTGCTGGGCGGAGACGTGATTCGCGGCTTTGTCTTCGCAATGATCTGGGGCGTGATTGTCGGCACCTACAGCTCGATCTTCGTGGCCTCGGCAATCTTGCTGCGTCTGGGCGTGAAACGTGACTGGACAAAGCCGGATGCGAACGCGGGAAACCAGTTCGCAAACGTGGATGCCTGATCTTTTTGCCGCCGCCATGGCGCAGCCGGGCTTGGCCTGGCTGCTGGCGGCGGCGACATTGGCGGGCATCGTGCGTGGGTTTACCGGCTTTGGCACCGCGATGATCTATATGCCCGTCGCCGCGCAGATTCTAACCCCGTTCGGCGCCCTGATCACCCTGACGGCGATGGACGTGATCGGACCGCTGCCAAACGTGCCACGGGCGCTGCGACAGGGCCACCGGCGTGATGTGTTGCGCCTGTGCGGCGGGCTGGTGGTCGCCATGCCGCTGGGGGTCTGGGCCCTGACGATTGTTGCGCCTGAGGTGTTTCGCTATTCTGTGTCGCTGATCGCCCTGGTGCTTTTGGTTCTGTTGGTGACCGGGTATCGGTATCGGGGCACGCTGAAACACTGGATGGTCTATGCCACGGGCACGCTGGGCGGTTTCCTGGCCGGGGCGACGGGGCTGGCCGGCCCGCCTGTCATCATGCTTTATATGGCCTCGTCGCACCCGGCCAAGGTGATCCGCGCCAACCTGTTGCTTTACCTGCTGGGGGTCGACATCCTGATGATGGTCGTGCTGTGGGCAATGGGGCAGATGGAGCTTACCTCGCTGACCCTGGGTTTTGTTCTGGCGGTGCCATACCTTGTCGGCAACGTGATTGGCGGTCTGTTGTTCCAACCGGGACGCGAAAAGATCTACCGCACCGTCGCCTATCTTTTGATCGCGGCCTCCGCGGTGTCGGGTTTGCCGCTGTTCGACGGCTGAAAAATCTTCTAGAAGATTTTTCCAAGGTAGAATTTTCTAGAAAATTCTGGTCCTCAGACGGAGTGTGCCATGCAACTGACCGAAGTAACCTATGACAGTGCTGTGCCGGTCGATGGCTATGGCCCCGGCTTTTTCCGCGTGGCTGGTCAGGTCATCCAGGGCCCAATGCTGGTCACCGATCAACGCGCCACGACCTGGGGCGGGATGGATGATCTGACAGCGCTTCTGGCCCTGGCCAAAGAGATTGACGTACTTCTTCTGGGAACCGGGGCCGACACGGCCCACCCGCCGCGCGCTTTGCGCGAGGCCCTGGAGGAGGTCGGTGTCGGGGTCGAGGCCATGGCTTCGCCTGCGGCCTGTCGCACCTATAACGTGCTGGTCAGCGAGGGGCGGCGCATTGCGCTGGCCGCCTTGCCGGCCTGACAAAAGGGCATCGTTAGCTTGAGCGAAATCAAGGCATGTCAGCTGGAAACCGGACACAACCAGCATCAGGGAAAAGGGAAAACGCGCGCGCATGGAATTGCTTGTCGACAATCTGACCGTCACGCGTGGCGGGCTGCCGGTGTTGGAGGGGGTGACCTTTGACATGCGGCCGGGCCAGGTGGTGATGCTGCGCGGCCCGAACGGGTCGGGCAAAACGACGCTGTTGCGAACGCTGGCGGGGTTGCAGCCGCCGATGGAGGGCAGCGTCAGCGTCGAGCCCGAGGCGATCGCCTATGGCGCCCATGCGGATGGGCTGAAATCGACCCTGAGTGTGGCCGAGAACCTGCAATTCTGGGCCTCTGTTTACGGCACCCATGACATCGCGCCCGCGCTGGCGGCGTTCAATCTGAACGGGCTGACTACACGTGCGGCGGGGAATCTGTCGGCGGGGCAAAAACGCCGTCTGGGTCTGGCCCGCCTGTTGGTCACCGGACGCGAGATCTGGTTGCTGGACGAACCCACCGTGTCCTTGGATGTGGCCAGTGTTGGGTTGTTTGCCGATGCGGTGCGCGCCCATGTGGGGCAGGGCGGGTCTGCCCTGATCGCCACGCATATCGACATGGGGCTTGAGGCGCGCGAGGTCGACGTGACCCCGTTTCGTGCCGACCCCAACGGCAGCCCGCGGGTTGCCACAGCCTTTGATGAGGCCTTTACATGATCGCGCTTTTGCTACGGGATATGCGCCTGGGGGTTCGCTCGGGTGGCGGGTTTGGCCTGGGCCTTGCGTTTTTTCTGATCGTCATCGTGTTGGTGCCGTTCGGGGTTGGGCCGGACAGCGAAATCCTGGCACGGATCGCGCCGGGCATCCTGTGGGTGGGCGCGCTGCTGGCCTGTCTTTTGTCACTGGATCGCATCTTTCAACTGGATTACGAGGACGGCACGCTGGACCTGTTGGCCACCGCGCCGATCCCGATGGAGGGCGCCGTGGCTGTAAAGGCCCTGGCGCATTGGCTGGTCACCGGCCTGCCCCTGACCCTGTCCGCGCCGATCTTTGCCACGCTTTTGAACTTGGAAAGTCCGGGGCACATCTGGGTGTTCCTTTCGCTGTTGATCGGCACCCCGGCGCTGAGCATGATCGGGGCGTTCGGTGCCGCGTTGACCGTTGGTCTTAAACGGGGCGGGCTTTTGCTGTCGCTTTTGGTGCTGCCGCTGTACATTCCGACGTTGATTTTCGGGGCCGAGGCCGCGACGCGCGGTGCGGCGGGTTTGGAAAATGCCACCCCCCTGGCCCTGATGGCCGGGATCACCGCCGGGTCGATCGCCTTGCTGCCCTTCGCCGCCTCTGCGGCAATCCGCGTCAATCTGAGATAAGAGATTGTGATCGCTAAGCCCTTGCCCAACGCCATTTCCCTGCATAGGAAAAGCCATGAGTGAAACACATCGTACAAAACAGGCGCGGGACCGGTGGAACTGGTTCTGGGAATGGGCCAACCCGGTCAAGTTCATGTCACTGTCGGGCAAGGCCTTGCCCTGGGTTGCTGCGATCTGCGCGCTGACGCTGATCCCAGGCCTTGTCTGGGGCTTCTTTTTCACCCCGGCGGCCGAGAATTTCGGATCATCCGTCAAGATCATCTATGTGCATGTACCGACGGCGATGATGGCGATCAATATCTGGGTCATGATGCTGGTGGCGTCGCTGATCTGGATCGTGCGCCGCCACCATGTTTCGGCCCTGGCCGCCAAGGCTGCGGCCCTGATCGGGGTCACCATGACGCTGGCCGCCCTGATCACAGGCGCGGTTTGGGGCGAACCTATGTGGGGCACCTATTGGGCCTGGGACCCGCGTCTGACGTCGTTCCTGATCCTGTTTTTATTCTATCTGGGCTATATGGCGCTGTGGGGCGCGATTGATAATCCCGACACGGCGGCGGACCTGACGGCGGTGCTGTGCATCGTCGGGTCGGCCTTTGCGTTGCTCAGCCGCTATGCGGTGAACTTCTGGAACCAGGGCTTGCACCAGGGCGCGTCCTTGTCGATGGACCAACAAGAGAACGTCTCGGATGTCTATTGGCAGCCGCTGGTGTTGACGCTGGTGGGCACAAGCGCGTTGTTCGTGCTGTTGTTGCTGATCCGCACCCGCACCGAGGTGCGCAAGCGGCGCACCCATGCGTTGGAAACCCGCGAAAGGATGGCAGATGTTTGAGTTGGATAAATACGCTGGCGCGGTCTACAGCTCGTGGGGGATCACGCTGGGGTTGGTCGCGCTGTTGGCTGTGATCAGCTGGCGTCAATCGGTAAAGGCCAAGGCCGACATGGAGGCCGCAGAGGCCAGAAAGGCCGCACGCAATGGCTGAGAAGAAACGATTTCCCGCACTGATGATCCTGCCGCCGGTCATTTTCCTGGGCCTGGCGATCCTGTTCCTGTGGGGCATGGGGCGCGACAACCCCCGCGAGCTGCAATCGACCCGCGAGGGGGGGCTGACACCGGCCCTGACGGTCAGCGCGCTGGGCGATGGCGCGCTGTTTGGCGAGGCCGAGCTGCGCGGCGAGGGCGTGAAGTTGGTGAATTTCTTCGCCAGCTGGTGCGCGCCGTGCCGGGCCGAACATGCCCAGCTGATGGATATGGCTGGTGAAGGCATCACGATCTATGGCGTGAACTACAAGGATGACCCGGCCAAGGGGCTGCGGTTCCTGGAGGAGCTGGGTGACCCCTATGCGCAGCTGGTCGCCGACGCCAAAGGGCGCACCGGCCTGGATTGGGGCCTGTATGGCGTGCCCGAAACCTTTGTCATTGATGGCAACGGCATCGTGGTGAAACGGTTTGCTGGGCCAATCACGCCAAGCATTCTGGAAAACGTGATCCGCCCCGCGATGGTCGCGGCTGCGGCGAACTGAGCCTTATCCAAGGGAGTGCGCTAACGCGCACGCTTGATCTCTCACGGGCCCCTTGCGGGGCCCGTTCGGGTTTTGGCACCCAGGTTCGATCGCCTTGTTTTTCGACTTGTGTTGTCTTGCGTGGATACGGTGCCGCGCTTTTCGTGGAACACGAAAAGCGCCATGCCCAACGGGTGACAAGCAGCGAAGCTGCTTAGGCGGCTGGCGGGAGCCCCCAGTAGAATGGGAACACGTAGGATGGGAACGCTCTGGCAAGAAAAAAGCCCCGGTCGCGGGGACCGGGGCTTTTGTTTGTTTATCGCGTCAGCTTACGACTTGGCGAGGTTGCGCAGCACATAGTGCAGCACGCCGCCGTTTTCGACGTATTCGATTTCGACTTCGGTATCGATCCGGCATTTCAGCTGGATGTCTTTGGTCGTCCCGTCCGCATAGGTGATGGTGCAGGGCAGGTTCGAAAGCGGTTTCAGGTCGCCCTCAAGCCCAGAGATCGACACGGTTTCGTCACCCGTAAGACCCAGGGTCTTGCGTGTGTCGCCGCCGGTGAATTCGAACGGCACCACGCCCATGCCCACCAGGTTGGAGCGGTGAATGCGTTCAAACGATTCCGCGATGACCGCTTTCACGCCCAGCAGGTTCGTGCCCTTGGCCGCCCAGTCGCGCGAGCTGCCCGCGCCGTACTGTTCGCCACCGAAGATGACCAGCGGTGTGCCGGCCTCTTGGTAGGCCATCGAGGCGTCATAGATCGACGTCTGTTGACCGTCGGGGCCTTTGGTGTACCCGCCTTCGACGCCATCCAGCATCTCGTTCTTGATGCGGATGTTGGCGAATGTGCCGCGCATCATGACCTCGTGGTTGCCACGACGCGAGCCATAGGAGTTGAATTCGCGCGCAGGCACCTGATGGTCGGTCAGGTACTGACCCGCCGGGGTGGTGGCCGCAAACCCGCCAGCGGGCGAGATGTGGTCAGTGGTGATCATGTCCCCCAGAACGGCCAGAACCTTGGCGTCTGTGATGTTCGAGATCGTGCCAGCCTCGGGCGACATGCCCTGGAAATAGGGCGGGTTCTGGATATAGGTCGACGCGGAGGGCCAGTCATAGGTTTCCGCATCGGTCGTTTCCACGGCCTGCCATTTTTCGTCACCCTTGAACACGTCGGCATATTTCGACTGAAAGGCGTCGCGCGTCACGGTCTTTTCGACCATTTCCGCAACTTCCTGTGTCGTCGGCCAGATGTCTTTCAGGTAGACGTCATTGCCATCCTTGTCCTGAGCGATCACGTCGCTGGCCAGGTTGATGTCCAGCGTGCCAGCGATGGCATAGGCGACAACCAGCGGCGGTGAGGCCAGATAGTTGGCGCGCACATCGGGGCTGATGCGGCCCTCAAAATTGCGGTTGCCCGACAGGACAGAGGTTGCCACCAGATCGCCTTCGGCGATCGCTTCGGACAGTTCCGGCTGAATGGGCCCCGAGTTGCCGATGCAGGTGGTGCAGCCATAGCCGACCAGGTTGAAGCCCAGGGCGTCCAGGTCTTTTTGCAGGTCTGCGGCCTCAAGATAGGCGGACACAACTTGCGAGCCGGGCGCCAGCGATGTTTTCACCCAAGGCTTGCGGGTCAGACCCAGGGCTGCGGCCTTGCGTGCCACCAGGCCCGCGCCGATCATCACATAGGGGTTCGAGGTGTTGGTGCAGGATGTGATCGAGGCGATCACGACCTTGCCGCTTTCCATGGTGTAATCTTCGCCTTTGACGGCGACTTCTTTGCCCATGGGGCGCTTGAAGGTCTCGGCCATTTCCTTGGCAAAGGCTTCTTTCGCGCCGGTCAGCGCGACATAGTCCTGCGGCCGTTTGGGGCCCGAGATGGCAGGAACGATCGTGCCCATGTCCAGCGACAGCGTGTCGGTATAGACGGGGGCATAATCGGCGGTGCGCCAGAAGCCGTTTTCCTTGGCATAGGCTTCGACCAAAGCAATGCGGGATTCGTCGCGACCCGTGGTGCGCAGGTAACGCAGGGTTTCATCGTCGATCGGGAAGAAGCCACAGGTCGCGCCATATTCGGGCGCCATATTGGCGATCGTGGCCCGGTCAGCCAGCGGCAGACGATCCAGACCTTCGCCGTAGAATTCGACGAATTTGCCGACCACGCCTTTGGCGCGCAGCAGTTCGACAACCTTCAGAACCAGATCGGTGCCGGTGGTGCCTTCCATCATTGCGCCGGTCAGCTCAAAGCCGACGACCTCGGGGATCAGCATGGAAATCGGTTGGCCCAGCATGGCGGCTTCGGCTTCGATGCCACCGACACCCCAGCCCAGAACGGCCAGGCCGTTGACCATGGTGGTGTGGCTGTCGGTGCCGACCAGCGTATCGGGATAGGCCACTTCGGCGCCATTCTGGTCGGTATCGGTCCAGACGGTTTGCGCCAGATATTCCAGGTTCACCTGGTGGCAGATGCCGGTCCCGGGGGGAACCACGCGGAAGTTGTTAAACGCCGACTGGCCCCATTTCAGGAAGGTATAGCGTTCCAGGTTGCGTTCGTATTCGCGGTCGACGTTCATCTGGAACGCGCGCGGGTTGCCGAATTCGTCGATCATGACCGAGTGGTCGATGACCAGGTCAACCGGGTTCAACGGGTTGATCTTCTGGGCGTCGCCCCCCAGTGCCTTGATGCCGTCGCGCATGGCGGCCAGATCGACCACGGCAGGAACGCCGGTGAAGTCCTGCATCAGCACGCGGGCGGGGCGATAGGCGATCTCGCGCGGGTTCTTGCCACCTTTGGCGGCCCATTCGGCGAAGGCCTTGATGTCTTCGACGGACACGGTGCGACCGCCGTCCTCAAAGCGCAGCATGTTTTCCAGCACCACTTTCAGAGCGGCGGGCAGCTTGGAAAAGTCGCCCAGGCCGGCGGCTTGCGCGGCGGGAATGGAATAATAAGCAATCTCGGCGCCCCCGGCGCTGAGTGTCTTGCGGGTTTTGGCCGTGTCTTGGCCGACAACGATGGTCATGGGTGTGGCTCCCTTATTGGATGTGTCAGGGTGAAAGCTGCCCCGCGTTTGCCCGATGCAGGCCCTGAAATCAAGAGGGCAGGGTGAAATTGTGTGCAATAGTATACTAAAATTGCCGGTTTCGTTCACGTGCCCGTTAGGTCACGCATAACAATCCTCGCAAAACCTTGATTGGCGGGCAGGGGGGCAGTGGTCTAACTAGGGTGGGCAAAGCGAAGGGGATGATCTGACATGCGGGCAGTTTTCGCAGTTCTGATGGCGGTCTGGATGATCGCGGGCCAGGCCACGGCCGAAAACAGGCCATTGGTGGTGGTCGAGCTGTTCACCTCGCAGGGCTGTTCGTCCTGTCCGCCGGCGGATGGGCTGTTGGCCGAATTGGCGGTGGGCCAGGCCGATCTTCTGCCCTTGGCGCTGCATGTGGATTATTGGGACTATATCGGCTGGGCCGATAGCTTTGCGCGCCCCGAACACACCCTGCGCCAAAAGGCCTATGCCCATGCGGCGGGGCGGCGGTCGATCTATACGCCCGAAATGGTGGTCGGAGGCGTGGATCACGTGATCGGGGTCAAACCGATGATGCTGGCCGACCTTCTGGCCAGACATCGCGCGACGCTGGGCAAGGTTCTGTTGCAGGGCGATATCATTGATGGACAGCTTCGCCTGACCGCCGAAAGCGCGGGGCTGGCCCTGCCGCCTTTGATGGTGGCCCAGTTGGTGCAGTTTACGGCCCGGGAAACCGTGCAGATCACCCGCGGCGAAAACGCGGGCCAGTCGGTGAGCTATGCCAATATCGTCACTGACATGCGTGTGATCGGGCAGTGGGACGGCGTTGGCCGTCTGAATATCAGCGCGGATGTGCCCGGCACTGGCCCGGTTGCCGTGGTGTTACAGGCATCGGGCCCCGGGGAAATCCTGGCGGCGATCCGGCTGCGCTGATCCTGACCCGAGACGCTGATCCTGGCCTATGAGCCCGACGCGCAGCATTCCCTTTGGCGGTTAACCGGGGGTCGGGTTGTCCTTGTGGCCGCGCCCATACAGGTTCCACCGATTGTGCGCCCACAACCATTGCCCCATATGCGCGCGGACCTGCGCCTCAAGGCTGTCATTGACCGCCTGCATCATGGTTTCGGCGTCTGAATGCGCGATCGGCTCTTCGATCACCAGATCGAAATCCAGCCCATTGTCCTGACGAATGCCATAGCAGCAGAAGATCAACGCGTCATATTTCAAGGCCAGCTCGGCGGCGGACAGGGGCGTATAGGCGGGACGGCCGAAAAACCGCAAGGGCACGCCGCCGCTCAGGTCACGTTGGTCGGTCAACAGCGCGATCATGTTGCCCTGACGCAGGTGGCGGATCATTTCGGCCAGACCGCGCCGCCCCTGTTGAAACAGCGGGCTGGCAATGCGTTTCAGGTTTTCGACATACCCACGGTTGAAATAGGCGTTGCGCATGGGGCGATACAGCCCGCCGACGTTATAGCCCTGATGGTCAAACACCAGGCGCAGCACGTCATAGCTGCCAAAATGGCCAGACACTGCGATGATCGGACGCCCGGCGGCGCGCGCCTGTTCCAGCGCCGCCACGCCCGGGCCTGTCAGGGGAAGGGTCGCGTGACGGGCAATGCGGTCCTTGGGGGAATACAGCTCGGCCAGAACGCGCCCGGCATTGTCGGGCACCTGAATGCTCAGCCGCCTGACCTCTTGGGGGCTCAGCTCGGGGCAGACCAGGGTCAGGTTCTGGCGCACCCGGCGCCGATACCCGGCGACAGGGGCCACAACATGGGCCGCCAGCCAGCCCACCGTGGGGATGCGCAGGTGATAGGGCAGCAGCAGCGGAAGGCCCAATACGGTCCTCAACCCCAGGTTCGCCGCAAAGGCGCCTATCCCGCGTTTTTCCTTGAGCATGCTGCGGCCCTGTTCCGGCTTGATCCGAGATGACTGTCGGCGTGTTGTCGACAATCCGTCTGTCCGTCTTAAATCCCGTGTTCGCCAATCACAAGCGTGCATGGGGGCAGAGACATGGCCCGGGACAAGGCAGAAAGAGGGGCAAACGGTATCAGATCGGTGAATGGGGCAAGGCCACGCCGTTCAGGTCTTGGCGCCCATTCCCTTTCACGCGCGCCGAAGGCGCACCGCTGGATTGCACAGTATGGATTACACAGTATGGATTGCACCGTATGGATTACACCGTACGTGCCGGATCACTCGTCCTCGGCCAGCAACAGGACTTCGCCTGCGGCTTCCAGCTCGCGAATGGCGGCGACGACGGCGCTCATCGCCTCTTCTCCATCCTTGGCTTTGACGTTGCCTAGGTTTTCCATCTCTTCGCGGATCTGGTCGGCCATGCGTTTGGACATGGCGCCCAGAATGAAATCTACGGTTTCTGCCATTTCGCCCGTTGCCGCAGTCAGAGCGGTGATCAGAACCACCTGATCCAGGTCTTTGGTGACCTTGGGGACGTCGCGTGGATCCAACCGTTGCGGGATGTTGGCAAAGGTAAAGATGGCCTTGCGCACCTCGTTGGCAAAAGCCGCGTCGTCCTGATCCAGCCCATCCAGGACCTCATCGCGTGTTGCCGCCGGGCTGAAGTTCAGGATCGCGCCGACCCGTTCGACCGGTCCTTCGGCAAAGGCCTTCATCGGTTGTGCGTCCAGCTGTTCGGCCAGGGATCTGCCGATTTTTTCCACCACGTCGGGTTCGATCGACCCGGTCAGCGACACCGCATAGGCGACGCGCCGGGCCCGTGGGCCGGGCAGGCGGCCCAGCAATTCCGCGGCGGTCGACACTTTCAGCTTCGACAGAAGAACAGCCGCGATTTCAACGCTTTCCTCCTCTAACACCGGTAACAGCCGTTCAGTACCCAGCCCGGAAATCGTTTCCCAGGGGTTGCCGGTATGGCGCACGCCGCCTTGTTTGCGGATGCGCGCGGCGGTGGCGGGGCTGATCGCGCCTTCCAGCACCGACAACGCCCCTTCCAACCCGCTGGGGAAGGACAGGCCGACATCTTCGATTTCGCCGACGAATTCATCCACCACTGATTTCAGCGTGGCGCGGTCGACAAAGCGCATATTGGACATCTGAATGGTCAGGTCTTCTTGCGTGTTTTCGGTCAATGCGGTCAGGGGCAATTGCACCCCTTCGGCCAGCAGCAGGCGCACGATGATCGCCGCTTTCTGTTTGCGTGTCAGGGCCTTGGGTCCGCCAAAGCCGGGGGGGAAGATATCCCCCGTGTCCGCCGCCCCAAAAGGTTCAGGCAGAGCCATGTCGTTGCCGAGTGTGGCCAACGCGTTTTCCAAAGGTCCCTCCTGACCCAGTGCCGTTTCAGGCAATTTGCCAGAGGGGGGTTAACGCAGCCCTTACAGGTGCCGGGATTTGTGATGCTTTTTACAAACCGGCTCAGATCACCCAGTATGCTTTCTTGAAGTATTGGTTCAGATCAACCAGCCATGACGATGGCGGCAGATCCAGGATGGCGGTCAGCACCAGAATCAGCACGATCAGCGCCATTGCCAGCCCTTCACGGCGGTGCCCGGCGGGGTGCATGGGCGTTCCGGTGATGAAATTCGTCACCACCGACCCGTGGATCAGCAGGTGCCAGATCGCGAATGTGGTGAACAGGAACGAGGTGGCCAGGTGCACGGCCTCCCAGCCACTGCGCGACAGGCCCAGCAGCGACCAATCCAACGTATTGGCCAGCGACCCTTTCGGAGCGATGATCAGAAACAGCCCGCTGACCAGCATGACGACAAAAGAAAAGCCGACGCCGAACACGGCAGCGGCACGACCTGTTGCGGTGGTTTTCATAGCGGCCTCCTGTCACCTGCGCCCAGTATAGTCGGGCGCAGGCAGAGAGGCTTTGCGCCAGATCAGTCTTTGAACACGCGCGCGAAGATCGTGTCGACGTGTTTGGTGTGATAGCCCATGTCGAATTTTTCGTTGATCGCCTCGGTGCCCAATGCATCGACAACGGCCTGATCGGCCAGCAGCAATTCACGGAAATCCAGCCGTTCTTCCCAGACTTTCAACGCGTTGCGTTGCACCATGGAATAGGCGTCTTCGCGCGACACACCGGCCTGTGTCAGCGCCAGCAGCACGCGCTGGGACATCACCAGACCGGGGAATTTGTTCATGTTGTCCAGCATGTTGTCGGGGAAGATCAGCATCTTTTCGACCACACCGGCCAGACGGTGCAGCGCGAAGTCCAGCGTGATGGTGGCGTCCGGGCCAATGGCGCGTTCGACCGAGCTGTGCGAGATATCACGTTCGTGCCACAGCGCGACGTTTTCCATTGCCGGCACCACGCTCATGCGCACCAGACGGGCCAGGCCCGTGAGGTTTTCGGTCAGCACCGGGTTTTTCTTGTGCGGCATGGCCGAGGAGCCCTTTTGGCCCATCGAGAAGAACTCGGCCCCTTCCAGCACTTCGGTGCGCTGCATGTGGCGGATTTCCACGGCGATGTTTTCAATCGACGATGCAATCACGCCCAGCGTGGCGAAGAACATCGCGTGACGGTCGCGCGGGATCACCTGGGTGGAAATCGGTTCCGGGCGCAGGCCCAGTTTTTCGCAGACGTGGTCTTCGACCGCCGGGTCGATGTTGGCGAAGGTGCCAACCGCGCCGGAAATCGCGCCGGTGGCGATTTCCCAACGTGCTTTTTCCAGACGGTTCTTGTTGCGGTCCATTTCCGCATAGAAGCGCGCAAATGTCAGACCCATGGTGGTGGGTTCGGCGTGGATGCCGTGGGAACGGCCGACGCGCACGGTGTCCTTGTGTTCGAATGCACGGGTCTTCAGCGCGGCCAGAACCCGGTCCATGCCACCCAACAGAATGTCGGTGGCGCGCACCAGTTGCACGTTCAGGCAGGTGTCCAGCACGTCCGAGCTGGTCATGCCCTGGTGCACGAAGCGGGCTTCGTCGCTGCCCACATGTTCGGCCAGGTGGGTCAGAAAGGCGATGACGTCATGCTTGGTGACCGCTTCGATTTCATCAATGCGGGCGACGTCGAATTCCACGTCCTTGGCTTTCCACACCGCATCGGCGTTTTCGCGCGGGATCACGCCCAGATCGGCCATGGCGTCACAGGCGTGGGCCTCGATTTCATACCAGATCTTGAACTTGGTTTCGGGTGACCAGATGGCGACCATGTCGGGGCGGGAATAGCGAGGGATCATATGCGCGGCCTTCGTGTTTTGTGGGACAGTCGCGGGCGTCATAGCCTTGGCGGCCCAGCAGAACAAGGGCGCGGCGCGTGAATGGGGCAATTGGCCCGGATGTTAGCGCCGAATGAAAACGCTGTGGGGCGGCATCGTTGCGATGTCGCCCCGCAAGGCGCGCCTACCAGCGCACCCCGCCAATGATCGACAGGCTTTGATATTCGACATATTCTGTCTGGATCACCGGATCATCGAATGTGGCCTGATATTTCATCGCAACAAAAGCCCCCATATTCGAGGTCAGATTAAAGCGTGTGCCAATTTCGGCCTGATACCCCGCGACCAGATCCGAGCCATTCAGAAAGGTCGAGGTCGGGTCACTGTAATGCACATTGATCATGCCGACACCCAACCCGGCGTAGGGGGTGAAGCCGCCCATCTGCATATTGGGAAACTGCATCCGGCCCGCCAGCATCAGGGATTGCGTGCTGATCGTCGACGGCTGGCCGGTGTAATCCCGGCTGGTGGTCATGGCATCCACGCCAATTTCAAAACCGCCGGGCAGGCCGACGTACCAGCCACCACCGGCGACCAGGCCCGCATCCATATCCCAGGGAATCGTCGGGGGATTGGATGGCAAGGGGCCATAATCCAATTGCGAGGGGCCGGCGATCGTGCCGCCGTACAGTTCGATCGTTTGGGCCTGTGCGGCGGTGCCCAGAAACAGGGCCAGGGCGGGGAGTGCGAGGAGACGCATGGGAAATCCTTTCATGTCTGTCCATGGTCTATCGGGGGCGCGGGGGCTAAACTCTCCCCCAAATGGGGGAAAATGCATGGCTGCGGGATCAGGACCGGAGAAGCTGTCGGATTTTGAAGGGCGCTGGCATATCACGCGCCGGATCGAAGACGCCAAGGCGGGCGGCACTGGCGGTCCGGGGCTGTTTGAAGGGGTCGCGGTTTTCACCAAGGATGACGCGGGATTAACCTATGACGAGGCGGGCGAACTGCGCCTGCCGGACATGGCGGGGCATCGGGGCGGCATAAACGCGACGCGGCGGTATTTCTGGCGTGACGGCGACGGGGCGATTGACGTGCTGTTTGACGATGGGCGTGACTTTCATCGCATCGATTTGGGCGCGACGGTGGCCACCGCCTGGCATGACTGCCCGCCCGATTGGTACGAGGTCAGCTATAATTTCACCCGCTGGCCGGACTGGCGTGTGATCTGGCGTGTGCGGGGGCCGCGCAAGGACTATACGATGGTGTCCGATTATCGGCGTAAAGTAGGGCGCTAACATCGACATGCTTGCGCGCAGCTTTCTGCTGGTGCAAAAAGAGCGCGACAGTGACGCCACTCACAAGGGAAGAGAGACGCATGGCTATTGCAATGAACAACAAGGTCCTGAGCGAAATGTTCGGTCCGACCGAAGGCACCGCCCTTCGCATGAAACAAGCCGCTTTGGTGCTGGTCGGCATCGCCGTTCTGGCCATTGCCGCCAAAATCAAGATCCCGATGTACCCGGTGCCCGTCACCATGGGCACCTTTGCGGTTCTGACCATTGGCGCCGCTTACGGCCCGCGTCTGGGTCTGACCACGATCATCGGTTACATGATCATCGGCGCGCTGGGCTTTGATGTCTTTGCCACCTCCTCGGCCGAAGCCTTCGGTCTGGAATACATGATGGGCAGCACGGGCGGCTATCTGGTCGGATACGTTCTGGCGACGCTGGCGCTGGGCGCACTGGCGCGCAAGGGCTGGGACCGGTCGATGGTCTGGATGGCGGTTGCCATGCTGATCGGCAACGTCTTGATCTATGTCCCCGGCCTGCTGTGGCTGGGCGAGCTGTACGGCTGGGACAAGCCGATTCTGGCCTGGGGCCTGACCCCGTTCCTGGTGGGCGACGCGCTGAAACTGGTTCTGGCGGCTGCGATGGTGCCTGCGGTTTGGAAGCTGGTCGGCAACGCACGGGCTTAACTTTAAGCCTCACAGTTTGATCTGAATGAGAAGGGCGGCCAAGTGGCCGCCCTTCGCTTGTTTTGGGTGTGTGGTGCGGGCGTGAGCCCCCGGATTGCCGGGCCTAGTGCTCGCCCTAGTACTCGTCTGCGCCGCCCTGTTGCCAGGGTTGCACAAGGTTGCCAAAGCGGGTGAAGCGGCCTTCGAACGACAGTTCCACGTTGCCGATCGGGCCGTGGCGCTGTTTGCCGATCACGACTTCGGCGCGGCCATACAGGCGCTCCATGCGTTCCTGCCAGGCGGCCATGGCTTCCAGGTTGTCTTCGCCCGGCTTTTCGCGTTCGGCGTAGTATTCTTCGCGATAGACGAACATGACGACATCGGCGTCCTGCTCGATTGATCCCGATTCGCGAAGGTCCGACAGCTGTGGGCGTTTGTCGTCGCGGCTTTCGACCTGACGTGACAGCTGGGACAGGGCCACGACCGGGATGTTCAGTTCTTTTGCGATGGCCTTCAGGCCCATTGAAATTTCGCCGATTTCCTGCACCCGGTTTTCCGAGGTGCCGCGCACCAGCTGCAAATAGTCGACCATCAGCACATCCAGCCCCTTTTCACGCTTCAGGCGGCGCGCGCGGGCGGCCAGCTGGGCGATGGGGATGGCGGCGGTGTCGTCGATATACAGCGGGCAGCTTTCCAACGCCTTGGCAGCGTCGACAAAACGGCGGAATTCGACCTCGGTCATGTCACCGCGCCGGATCTGTTCGCTGGGCACTTCCGAGGCCTCGGACAGGATACGGGCCGCCAGCTGTTCTGCTGACATTTCAAGGCTGTAGAAACCAACAACGCCGCCTTCGACCGCGCCTTCGGTGCCGTCTGGCAGCACGCCCTTTTTATAGGCTTTCGCCACGTTGAAGGCGATGTTGGTGGCCAGCGATGTCTTGCCCATCGAGGGGCGCCCGGCGAGGATCAGAAGGTCGGATTTGTGCAAACCGCCCAGTTTTTTATCCAGATCAATCAGACCCGTGGACACGCCCGACAACCCGCCGTCGCGCATATAGGCGGCGTTGGCTGATTGCACGGCATCGGTCACGGCCGACAGGAAGCTGACGAAACCTGAATTCGCCTGACCTTGCTCGGCCAGCTTATAAAGCGACTGTTCGGCCTCGACGATCTGGTCCAGCGGTTCAGATGACGCATCCATCTTGGTGGCCTTGGCCGAAATGTCACCGCCCAGCTTGATCAACTCGCGGCGCACGGCCAGGTCATAGATCATCTGCGCATAGTCACGCGCGGCGAAGGACGAAATCGCGGCCCCGGCCAGACGGGCAAGATAGGCCGGGCCGCCCAGTTCTTTCAGCCCGTCGTCATCTTCCATGAATGCCTTAAGCGTCACGGGGCTGGCCAGGGCGTTCTTGCCGATCCGTTGCGCCGCCAGTTCGTAAATACGGGCGTGCACGGGTTCATAAAAATGTTCGGGTTTGATGATCTGTGCGACGCGATCATAGACGTCGTTGTTGGTCAGGATCGCCCCCAGAAGCTGTTGTTCGGCCTCGGTGTGATGGGGCAGGGTGCCTTCCTGGCCATCTTGCTGTGCGCCGTTTTGCGGCCCCTGAGATCCCTGTGGGATCGTACTGATCTCGTTCATCTTACCCTCATTCCCCCCGAAATGGCCTGAGCCATGGATGTAACCCACGGTCTGCGGAGGGGGCAAATTGTATGTTTCTGTGGATAACCAGCCCATACCACATTTGGGGTGTCCCACAAAAGAGAACCCCTAATATGGATGGAAGCGGCTGAAAGAGGCCGAAGAAATCAGCCCTTCTTGCGTTCTTCCTGCCAGGCGCGGGGCGCTTTCAGAAAGCGTTCGACCTCGCTCAAGGTCGCGTCCGAAAATGCGCCCTGGGTCTTGGCCTCGGCCAGCACATCCCACCAGGTACACAGGTGGATCAGCTGAACCCCATGATCACCCAGCGTTTTTTCCGTCTCGGGGAAAATGTCGTAATAAAAGATCACGGCGGTGGCGCCACAGGAGGCTCCGGTGTCGCGAATCGCGTCGACAAAGGACAGTTTTGATCCGCCATCGGTGGTCAGGTCTTCGACCAGCAGCACGCGTTGGCTGGCGTCCATCGCGCCTTCGATGCGGGCGTTCTTGCCATATCCTTTGGGCTTTTTGCGCACATAGGTCATCGGCAGGGCCAGACGTTCGGCAACCAGCGCGGCAAAGGGGATGCCGGCGGTTTCGCCACCGGCGATGTTGTCAAAGGCTTCGAACCCGGCCTCGCGCATGATCTGAACGGACATGAAATCCATCAGGGTCGAGCGGATACGCGGATAGCTGATCAGCTTGCGGCAATCGATATAGCTGGGGCTGGGCAGGCCCGAGGCCAGCGTAAAGGGCTCGTCCGTATTGAAGTTCACCGCGCCGATTTCCAACAACATGCGGGCGGTCAGACGGGCGATTTCCTCTTTCGGGGGGAAACTGGTGGGGATCATGCTGAGACGCTCCAATGCAGGGGGAAGCCCGGGTCGAAAACGGTGATGTCGCCGGTGTCACTGGCGATTTTGGTGGGGTATTCAACGACATCGCCCTTGGTCAGGGTGATCGTCGCCTCATTCACCGGCAGGCGGTAAAAGGCGGGGCCGTTCAGGCAGGCGAAGGCTTCGAGCTGATCCAGCGCGCCGTCTTGGTCGAACACCTCGGCCAGACAGGACATGGTGTTCGTCGCGGTGAAACACCCCGCGCAGCCGCAGCTGTTTTCTTTCAGCGGGTCAATGTGGGGCGCCGAATCCGTGCCCAGGAAGAACCGCGCGTCGCCCGATGTGGCGGCCTCGCGCAGGGCAATGCGGTGGCTCTCGCGTTTGGCGACGGGCAGGCAATAATAATGCGGTTTGATACCGCCAACCAGGATGTGGTTGCGGTTGATGATCAGGTGGTGCGTGGTGATCGTCGCGCCCAGGTCGGTGTCGTTTGCTTTCACATAATCGACGCCGTCTTTCGTGGTGATATGTTCCATGACCACCCGCAGGCCGGGGGTAGCACGCCGGATCGGGTCCAGCACGCGGTCGATGAAAACGGCCTCGCGGTCGAAAATGTCGATGTCGCTGTCGGTCACTTCGCCATGAATGCACAGGGGCAGGCCGATTTCGGCCATTTTTTCCAACACGTTCTGGACGTTGCGGAAATCTGATACGCCGCTGGCCGAGTTCGTGGTTGCCCCGGCCGGGTACAGTTTTACGGCCTTGATCAAGCCGCTGGCGTGGGCCGCGGCAACGTCTTCGGGGTCGGTGTTCTCGGTCAGGTACAGCGTCATCAGCGGTTCGAACGCCATGCCGTCGGGCAGGGCGGCCAGAATGCGGTCGCGGTACGCGGACGCATCGGCGCCGGTGACCACGGGGGGCACCAGGTTCGGCATGATGATGGCACGGCCAAAGTGGCGGGCGGTTTCGGGCAGGACGGCGTTCAGCACCGCGCCGTCGCGCAGGTGCAGGTGCCAGTCGTCGGGGCGGCGGATTGTGAGGCTCTGTGTCATAACGCGGCAGGGATAGCCTGTCCCGCTACCTGGGGCCAGAGTAGAATCGTCGCGCAGGCGGGTGTGGGGCGATTTTCGCGCAAAATCAGGCCGCGCGATCAGGTCTAGTGGTAAGGCTCCACCAGATCCAAATCCTGCGCCCAGGGGGCGGCGAAGCCCGGCAGAACGCCCTGTGGGTCGCTGGCAACAACTGTCACCTCGGTCGTGACGCGGTCGGCATAAAAGCGTGGATTGGACAGGATTGCAGGGGGCAGGCGGGTCTTGTCAAAGACGCGCGCGTGGTCTTCCTGGATCTGCACCGAATGGCGCGGCCCCTTGTGAGGGGAGCGCCCGGCCAAAAAGTCACGCTGCAATTCCCACTTGCGATCTTCCAGCGTTTCGATCTGCGCCAGGATTTCTGCAAGTTCTTCAGCCGGATGAATTTTCTGCATGTTGGCCCCCATAGTGTTCGATGAAAGTTCTGCACCACGCTAGCCCCGATTGGTTATCAGCAGGTTAAGTCAGAGCGGCCAACCACCCGGTTTTCGCGACGGCAGGTCGTGACCGTCCCGCAGCGCCCGATCCCGTTCTGGCGCGAACTGTGCAGATGATGGTCCAAAGGCCAAGCGCAACACATTCCACCGCATCCAACGTATGGGTCTGGGAACGAGGCCGCGTTACGGCAAGATCAGGACGTGGTTCAAATGCAAAGGGGCCGACCTGAGGCCGGCCCTTTCTCATATCCTTTAGGGGCTTAACCCTTTTCTGCCTTGGCGACGTGTTCCTTCACCGCGATGAAACTGTCGGGGGTGACGGAAATCGTATCAATGCCCGCATCAACCAAAAGCTGAGCAAACGCCGGGGTGTTGGATGGGGCCTGGCCGCACAATCCGACGTGGCTGCCGTGCGCATGGGCCTTTTCGATCACCGTGCGGATCATCCAGGTGACGGCATCGTTGCTTTCGTCAAACAGGTCCGCCAATTCGCCGCTGTCGCGATCCACGCCCAAGGTCAGCTGGGTCAGGTCGTTTGAGCCGATGGAGAACCCGTCGAACCGGTCGGCAAAGCGATCCGCCAGAATGACATTGGCCGGGATTTCGCACATGACATAGACCTCAAGCCCCTTTTCACCGCGCACCAAGCCGTTTTGGGCCATGACCTCCAACACCTTGTCGGCCTCGTCCAGCGAGCGGCAGAAGGGGATCATCACCACGACATTGGTAAAGCCCATTTCTTCGCGCAACTTCTTGATCGCGCGGCATTCCAGCGCAAAGCCGGGGCTGTAGCTTTCGGAATAATAGCGCGAGGCACCGCGGAAACCGATCATCGGGTTTTCTTCGTGTGGCTCAAAACCACGCCCGCCCAAAAGTTCTGCGTATTCGTTGGTTTTGAAATCCGACATGCGCACGATGGCCGGTTTTGGGTAAACCAGCGCGGCGATGCGCGACAGGCCCATGGCCAAGCGGTCGACGAAATAATCCGTCTTGTCGGCGTAGCCTTTGGTCAGCTCTTCGATCTCGGCAATAACGGCGTCATCGCGCAACTGGTCGAAATGGATCAAGGCCAGCGGGTGCACCTTGATGGCGTTGTTGATCACGAACTCCATCCGGGCCAGGCCGACGCCATCAACCGGCAGACGCCACCACCGCGCCGCTGTGGACGGGTTGGCGAGGTTCAGCATGATTTTGGTCTTGGTTTCGGGCACCGTATCCAGGCGCAGGTTTTCGACCTCAAATTCGGCCGACCCGGCATAGATCAGGCCTTCGTCACCACCTGAACAGTCAACCGTAACCTCTTGTTGATCATGCAGAATATGGGTGGCCGTGCCGGTTCCTACAATGGCGGGCACGCCCAGTTCACGCGACACGATGGCGGCATGCGAGGTCCGCCCGCCCGCGTCCGTGATGATCGCGCTGGCCCGTTTCATGATCGGCACCCAGTCGGGGTCGGTGGTCGAGGTCACAAGGATCGAGCCATCGACAAAGGCGTCAATGTCCTTCACGTCTTCGATCAGACAAATATGGCCGCTGGCGACCGCTGCGCCGACTGACAAGCCCTTGAGCACCACGTCACCATGCGATTTCACGACATAAGATTTCATCGCGCCAACGTCGGCGCGGCTTTGCACCGTTTCAGGCCGGGCCTGCACGATATAGAGCTTGCCGGTAAAGCCGTCGCGCGCCCATTCCATGTCCATCGGGCATTTGTAGTGCTCCTCAATCGTCTTGGCCATGCGGGCAAGATCGAGGATTTCATCGTCGTTCAAAACGAAGCTTTCGCGTTCCTTTTTCGACGTGGGCACGTTGCGGATCTGGCCGCCTTCCAGGCCCGCATAGATCATCTTTTTCTCTTTTGCGCCCAGTTTCTTTTCCAGAATCGGGCACAGGGCATGGTTGTCCAGGAACGGTTTATAGACTTGATATTCATCCGGCGTCACAGCACCCTGGACGACGTTTTCACCCAGCCCCCAGGCGGCATTGATCAGCACGCTTTTGTCAAAGCCGGTTTCGGTGTCGATGGAAAACATCACACCCGACCCACCAATGTCACTGCGCACCATCAGCTGCACGCCAATCGACAGGGCAACGTCCAGATGGTCGAACCCCTGAATGTTGCGATACGTGATGGCGCGGTCGGTGAACAGCGACGCATAGCAGCGCCGACAGGTGTCCAGCAGCGCCTTTTCACCAACCACGTTCAAGAACGTCTCCTGTTGGCCCGCAAAGGATGCGTCAGGCAGGTCTTCGGCGGTGGCAGATGACCGTACGGCGACGGATGGTTCCGGCGTTCCGGTGCGCATGCCCAGGTCCTTATAGGCGGCGATGATGGCGGCTTTGGTGGCTTCGGGCCAGTCGCCCGCAGCAATGGCGGCGCGTACGGTCTTGCCCGCCTCGGCCAGCGGGATCTTGCCCGCGTCCAGCGCCTGCATCGCCTCTGAAATCACCGGGTTCAGGTTGTTGGCTTCGATAAAGCCGCGAAAGGCGTCGGCGGTGGTGGCATAGCCGGGCGGCACCTTGATGCCCAGCGGATCCAGTTGCGATACCATTTCGCCCAGCGATGAATTCTTGCCCCCCACTAGGGGCCCGTCTTCGCGGCGCAGATTTTCGAACCAAATCAGGTGTTGAATAGAGGTCACGATCCATCCTTCCAAACAAATGAGATTTGCGGCAAGGATAACTGAAATCGCCCCCATGACCGTTGATCTGGGTCAAGGACCATGCCGGCCATGCACCGGCAGCAAGGGCCAGGCCACCGGATCAGGATATCACAGGGTTGGTGGGCCCTCGTTCGGGGTCATCAGATCAAGCTGTTGCTCGGCCTGGTCGCGGGCCCGGCGGAACCGGGGCGCATTCATGCGTTCGACCACCGAGTTGCCCAACATGCGCACCAGACGGGGGCGTTCGGCGGATTGCAACTGTGCCAGCAGGCCGCGCAGATAGGGCAGGTGGCTGCGTCGCGCGCGATAGGCGCGGTGGAATTCATGCGCGCTCAGCGTGCCTTCGCCGGCGCTTTCGATCATCGCGGGCAGCACGCCCATGCGCCATAGATCGGCCTCTAGGTCCACGCCCAGATGGCGACAGCGCAGTTTCGTGACGTTTGAACGGGTAAACAGCGCGGCATGCATTGCGTCCAGCGTCTGGTCGGGATCATACAGCACAAAGACCTGATCGGCGGCCTCGACCATGTCGGGACCATAACCATAGCGGTCGGTAAACGAGGTGCGGCGCATGTTGGCAAAGCGGCGGTCCCATTCGGTGACGCGCGGGTCCAGCGTGGCCTGGGGTTGTACGGCGATGACGGTCGCGCCGGGGGCCACGACGCTGAAGGCGGCGGCGGCGTATCCGCACATGCCTGCGCCATAAAACACCACGCGGTCGAAATCTTCGAAGAACCCGTCATCAACCAGCCGGTCGAAATAGCCATAAACGGCGCGGTCGCGAAACCAGCTGTCTTCATGGGCCATGATGCACAGGTTGGACCAGCCGTTGTGCTCGACCAGTTCCCAGCCCAGGGGTTCGTGGCTGTCGGACCCGTCGCGGATGCTGTTGATGGTTTCAAAGGTGACGATCAGGATCGGGCCTTCGTCGGTCAGAATGCTGGAGTGGCGCGCGCCGACCGGTTCGAAATAGCCGCGCTCTTCGCCCATGTCCTCGATCTGGGCCAACCAGTCTTCGTGGCTGGCCTCGGCCAAATCCGCTGTCGGGCCTGCTTTTGCGTCCATGACGTCTTCGGGCATCTTCCGTCTCCAATTCCAAGCCCCTCGCCGGGCTGGACATCCGTTTACCAATGTAAAGCGGGCTGGATTGGGGGCGCAATGGGGCGAAACGGTGGAAAATGCTTAACAGGGGGTGAACTGTTTCCAACCCGTGATCAATTCCGGGGGTTTCCCTTGGATTGCTGCGCAAAGCCGAACAGAAACCGGGCCCGGTCCAGCGGTACGGGCTGGGCAGGTGGCGACATCAGAAGGCGACCATAGAGCGCACGGAAAGGGTCCTGCGCCATCAAGGTCCGAAAGCGATTCTGTCGCCAGGTCACGGCCTGGACATGCAGATCGGCCAGGGTCTGGTCGGCGCGCAGGCGACCCAGATGGGTGTCGCGCAGGGCGTCACAGGCGCGAATGGACCGGTCCTGAACCTGGCACCAGTTGCGTTCAGACCAGTAATCCAATCCCAGGCTGTCGCCGCCATGCACGGCCCGCCCCCGGTCGCGTTTCACGATATAGCTTTCCATAGCCCCCAGCGCATAGTGGTTCAGCTGGGCCAGCGCGATGTTCGAGCGGCCAAAGGGCGAAAAGATCTGTTGCCGCCGAAAACGGGCCTCCAGCTCGCGCCCCTCGCCGTCAAACCAGCGCGTGGCGTCGGCCTTGCCACCCACCGGGCTGCGCGGGCGGTGCACGCCCAGTTTGCGATACGCCCCCGTATTGCGATACAGCGTCTTGAACATGAAGGCGCGCCAGGGCCAGTACATGACGGCAGGGGCGGCGCGATCAAAGATCTCGGTCACCGGGCGGTCCTGGAACCGTTCGACACCCGCATTGCCAAACAGCCGCCAGGTCAGGGTGATGGCGTCAGCATCAGGCAGGGTGGCGATCAGCGCGTCCAGCGTGTGATCCCCCACATGGATGTTGACGAATTCGTCGATGTCCAAGGTCATCAGCCAATCGGCGTTTTTGACCAGAGAATGCTTGTCGGCGATCTTCATTGCCGTCCATTGCACACCGCCTTCGTGGGGGCCGTCATTGCGGATATGGGTCAGCTCGCCCATCGCCGCAAGCCGGTCCAGCATTGCATCGGTGCCGTCGTCGCAGTCATTGGAGAACACAAGGAAATCGGTGAACCCGATGCCCCGATGATGGGCCAGCCATTCCAGCAGAAACGCACCTTCGTTTCTGACACACAGAACGGCCAGTTTGCTCATGCGCGCCAATCCTTGCGGAAGGTCACGACCTTTTTGTCCGACAACAGCGGGTAATAGGTCAACCCGGCGCCGTGCATGGCGTCAAACACCGCGCGCACGCCGACCTCTCCGATCCATTGCGGGTGCAGTTCGACCACCGCGGCGCGCAGGCCCGACAGGTCGGCGGCGGGCAGCAAAGCGGCCTCGGCCCCTTCGATGTCACAGACCAGAACGGTGGGTTTGATGTCGCGAAACGCCTGTTTGATGTTGCGCACTTCGATGGTTTCGACCGAGGTCACCGGGCTTTTTTCACCCTTCGGATTTTCCTGCATCGACGAGGCGACAAAATTCTCGCGCACATAGAACTTGGCGCTGCCTTTGCGCGGGCCCAACAGGGCGTTGTGCACGGTCACATTCTGCACGTCATTGGCGGTGTGGGCGTCATGAATATAGGGGATCATGGCCGGGTTGGCCTCAAACGCATGGACCTCGCGCACACCCAGATTGGCGGTCATAAAGGTCGACATATATCCCATGCCTGCGCCCAGCTCGATCACCACATCTTCGGGGCGCACCAGCGATTTCACCGCCTCGACCTCGCGTTTTTCATATTCGCCGCGCCGCAACATGCGCCGTTTGCGCGGATTGATCACCCGGGGGTCATACGGGAATTTCATGCCGCGCGACCGGATGAATTTCGGCAGATCGTCGTCCTGCATCATGTCTTTCATCTTCTTGCCCTTTCGATCCGCCATGGCGATCAGCTTTCCATGTCCAGCGCCAGCGCATAGGCGACGCGTTCCAGCTCGGTCAGTTCAGTTTCCAGCGCCTGGGCATAGAGGTCCTGAAACTCCTCCATCCCATGCAATTCCGCCGCCTTGGCCTGGTGCCAGGCAACCCCACCTGCGTGCAGCTCACGCAAGGCTTTGTCCTGCAACAGACGGCCCAGCTCGGCGCGCACACGTGGGATGTTGCGTTTGATCGTCACGTCCTTGTTGCCGCCCCAATCCATGCGCACCCAGTAGTTGATGCCGATGGATCGATCCACATGCAGCGCGCGGCCGCGTTGGCGTTTGATCAGGAAACTTTCCGCAGATCGCAGCGCGTAATGGTTCAATTGCAACAGGTCATATCCGACCGTGCCCAACGACGAGCGCCAGCCCTTTTCCTTGACCTCATCGCCCATCACCTGGCCCGATCCATTGACCCATTGCACCTTGGGCTCGAACCCCTCGCGCAGCTTGTTGGGGCGGTGACAGCTGATCTTTTCATAGGCGCCGATGTTCTTCATCATCGTCTTGAAGCCCCAGACCGTATGCGGTTTCGGACAGTATTTCGGCGCAGCCTGATCGAATTGTTCGATCACCAACTCGTCCTTGAACCGATTGACGCCATTGTATCCAAACAGCCGCCAGGTCATGGCGACGTTGGTCGCGTCCGGCACCCGGTCAAAGAAGTCCTGCAACGTGCCATTGCCACAGCGCACGTTGATGAATTCATCCACGTCGATATGGATCACCCATTCGGCGTTCTTGATGACATCTTCCTTCAACGACTGGTTCAGCGCGTATTGCTGGGGCGAATTGCCCTTCCAGTTGTCGTTGTTGCGGTGTTGCAGCACGCCCATGTCCTGCAAATGGTCCAACAGCTCGCTTGTGCCGTCGGAACAATCGTTGGTGTAGATAATGAAATGATCCACCCCCATGGCGCGATGATAGGCGACCCATTCGACGATATAGGGCGCTTCGTTTTTCATGCAGCCGACAATGACATTGCCGCTGTTTCCCTTGGGCAATTTGCGCAGGGGCACTTCGGTATAGGCGGCGGCCAGGTCTTCTTCGTTCACGCGCCCGATGCGGTTGTGCGGCGCAAAACGGCCCCCTTTCAATTCATGAAAGTTTTCCTTGGCGCGTGGCGTCATCAGACGTTCGGCGACAGGGGTCAGGCCGCTTTTCGACGCTGTTTTTTCAGGCGTGATACTGTCCTTGGCATCCGCGCGCAGCGTCTGTCGGGTGACGATGTCGATCCGGGGTAGGAAGGCGGCGACATATTGCGTCGCGCGAAAGCCTTTGGTCGGGTCAGGCTCTGTCCAGGGCTTGCCAGCCCTATCACGTTTCAAACATTTACCGGGTAACTTATGCGTCTTCGTCAGGGTCTTATTGTCTTTTTCGAACCTTTTCGAAAATTCGGCCAAGGTGCCGGTGTCTGTCGGCGTGCCGCCCACGGCGATTTCGGTCATGAACCGTTTCCACAGTTGGCGCGGGATGATACGCCCCTTTTCCAGCAGCTTGACCAGCACCTCGTTCAACAGACGCGCACGGGTCAGCCATTCGCCGGCCGGGGCCTGCGGGATCTTGCCCTTGGGCGCCTTGCCGATATTGGGTTTCACGCCAAACGCGTTGCGGATTTCATCGGTCAGCGCGGATGAGAAGAACAGCTCTTCATCATAGGCGCGCAGGGACATGGTGCCCTTGCCGAACACGCCCTCCCAGGCCGCCACAGTTGCCGGATAGTCCAGCCAGAATGGCACGCCCTGGATTTCCGGGTGGCTCAGCAGGGCAGGGTTCACGTCCTCCCAGCTTTTCAACGCCGCCTTGCGGAAATCCTTTTGTGTCATGGACATCTCACGCGACAAAGGCGCGGTGCGGCCCGACAGCACGGCCCAGTCATAATGGCGCGACATGACGCGGGCCTGTTCGTCCACATGGGCGACGATGCGGATGTCGTCAGACAGGGGCAGCAGCATGGCGCGCAGCCGTTCCAGTTCGGATTTCTGGCTGAGCATGCACAGTTGCGAGGCCGACAGGATCAACACATCGGGATTGTGTTTGGCGACCTCCCCGGCCAAATCACGTGCCACATCGGCGCGCAGTTTTTCCTGGCTGGGACCGTCGGCAAAGCCGCGATTGAACCGCAGAATGTCGGGCCGATCCGCGTCGGTCACGGCCATATACAGCCGCGTATGGTTCTTGCGCCCCGGCGTGCGGGGATACAAAACACCCTTGTCGGCCATCTGGTCGCGCTTCATGTCCAGCACGTCTTGCAACCGCTCGGGGCCGCAGTGCTCCATGCCGATATGGATATAAATACGCATCAGGAGGCGCGCTCCTCTTCCTTGTTACCGTCGGCCACGTGCCGAGTATTCTCATTCGCCTTGCCCCACCAGGGCAGGTCCAAGCCCAGGAAATCGCTGACTTTTGTCTGCGCGTCCGGGTCTTCGATGTCATATTCCAGAAAATCGTCCGACCCGTCGAACACACGGCGACAAAAGGTGAAATGCCCTTCGATCCAGCGGATGCGTTCGGCGTCGGACTTGCCGAACCCTTCGGGCAGGCCGGGGATGGCGTTTTGCGGCAAGCGGCGGCTGCCCAGGTTGGACCAGCGCCCCATGCTGTCAGACAGTTTCACCGGGTCGCGATGGGTCAGGATGAATTTCGCACCCGGATGGTGGGCGCGGATCGCCGCCAGCAGGCCCCAGTCCATCTGCGGCCACAGGTTCAATCCCTCGCGCACCACGTCGATTTCGGTGAAGCCATCGAATTCCTCCATCATCGACAGGGGATCGCCGGTCTTGAAGTACGCGATATACATCAGCCGCCCGACAAAGGCGCGTTTGATGCGGTCGTCTTTGCTTTGGCCCTTGCGAATGCGCCAGTCGGCGACGTTCAGGCCCGCCTGTTTCAATGCCTCGCCCAAGGTGGTTGTGCCGGATTTCGGCAGGCCCAGGTTGATGACCTTCAGCCCGCTCATGCGATCAGCTCCAACAGAGCCAGTTCGGCGGGGGACAGTTTCGGCACAGATTTCAACTGCTTGCGCAGCGCGACATAGTCGTCATCCTGCATCAGCCGCTCCAGGGTTGCGCGGTGGGCGGTGACGGCATCGTCATGCAAGGCGGCGATTTCCTTGTCCGCTTTCAACGCCTTCAACTCGGCCCGCAGGCGCGGCAAATAGCGGTGGATTGATGTATCCGTAAACGCATCATCATTGCGTTCGCGCCAATAACTGTCGTCAAAATCGCGGTTTTCGCGGTTTACATCACCCCGGTCGTTTTTCACCAAATAACTGTCCAGCGAGCGCAGCGCATAGTGGTTCAGCGTCGCCAATTCACGCGCGCCTTGGGCGGGGAATTTGCGAATGCGGCGTTTGTTGGCGGCGGTGCGGAATTTCCACGGCACGTCATTGCCGCCGCCGTCTTTCCAGTCGGGGCGGCGACCCTTGGCCAGATTGTCCTTCATAAACGGGCGATGCGCACCATAGTATTTCACAGGAAAATCGTGCCGGATCAATGTTTTGACTTCTTGGGCGGTCTGGTCACACCAGATGTCCGGGTTGTGCGATTTGGTGAATTGTTCGATCACCGGCGCGTCGTCAAAGGTGTCGATATCGGCATTGGCAAAGAACTGGAACGTCACCGAAATCGCGTGCGGGTCCCCGCTGGCCTCGATCAGATCGGGGATCGTGCCGTCGCCCACATGGATGTTCAGGAATTCGTCGACATCGGCGATCCAGACCCAATCCGACGACATGACCAGATCATGGGATTTGGCGGCTTTCAACGCCTCCATCTGGTAGTTGCGCCCCTGGGCCGGGTTGGGCAGGTGGGTGACCATGCCACGGTCCTGCAACGCATCCAGCAACTTGTCGGTCGCATCGGTGCAATCGTTTGAATAGAAAAGGAAATCCGTGACGCCAAGAACACGATGAAAGGCGATCCATTCCAACAGGAACGGGCCTTCGTTTTTGACGCAGGTGACAGCGGTGATGCGCATAGCTACACCCCGCCCATTTGGGTCTTCAAACTCGTCATTCGTCTGCCTGCCATTGGGATGCGCGGTTCACTCTGTGCTATCCCGTTATTGTTTCCAATATATGTGGCAGATTCCTGATTTTTCGTCAACTTTTGCTATAATGAGAACAATCAACTGTTGCCTCAGAGACTCGCCCTCAGCTGCGCGCCATGCTGGCGGTCAATGCACCCATAGAGACAAGGGCGCCCCCGCCAAATCGGGTCATCCATTTCAGCACGCCGGGGCGGCGGATGCGGGCACGCAGGCGGTCGGCCAGCAAGGCATAGGCCAGCGCGTTGACCGCAGCGAGGCTGACAAAGGTGGCGATCAGAATGCCAAACTGTGGGCCGAGGGCCGCGTCGGGGCGGATGAACTGCGGTACAAAGGCGATGAAGAAGGCGATGGATTTCGGGTTCAGCGCGGTCACGGCAGCAGCGTGGAAAAAGATGGATTTCACAGGTTTTTCAAGCGGGTCCCCCATATCCAGCGACATCGGTGGGGCGCGCAGCAGCTTGATGCCAAGATAGATCAGATAGGCCGCTCCGACCCATTTCAGCGCGGTGAACAGCGTGGCCGATGCCAGCACCAGCGCGCCAAGCCCCAGAAGCGAGGCCGTCATGGCCACCAGGTCGCCCAACGCCACGCCCAAGGCCATGCCAACCGCGACCCGTTTGCCCTGGGTCAGCGCATAGGACAGCACCAACAGGACCGTCGGGCCGGGGATCAGAAGGATTGCGAAACAGGCGGCAACAAAGGCCAGCCACAGGTCGAAGGCCATGAGAATATCCTTTCAGGTGACCCGCTCAGGGGTCACCTGATTGGGGCCAATGTCAATTCAGAAAAACGCCTGCAAGCCGGTTTGGGCGCGGCCCAGGATCAACGCGTGCACGTCATGGGTGCCCTCGTAAGTGTTCACGGTTTCCAGGTTCATCATGTGGCGAATGACCTGAAAATCCTGCGAAATGCCGTTGCCGCCGTGCATGTCACGCGCGTGCCGGGCGATTTCCAGCGCCTTGCCGCAGTTGTTGCGCTTCATCAGCGAAATCATTTCCGGCGCGGCGTTGGCGTCGTCCATCAAACGGCCAATGCGCAACGATCCTTGCAGGCCCAGGGTGATTTCTGTCTGCATATTGGCCAGTTTCAGCTGGAACAACTGGGTTTGGGCCAGCGGTTTGTTGAACTGTTTGCGATCCAGCCCGTATTGACGCGCCGCGTGCCAGCAGAATTCGGCCGCGCCCAAAACGCCCCAGGAAATGCCGTACCGCGCCCGGTTCAGACAGCCGAACGGGCCTTTCAGCCCTTGGACATTGGGCAGCAGGGCATCTTCGCCCACCTCGACCCCGTCCATGACGATTTCACCAGTCACAGATGCGCGAAGGGACTGTTTTCCCTTGATTTTTGGCGCTGTCAGCCCCGCCATGCCCTTGTCCAGGACAAAGCCGCGGATCTTGCCGCCATGGGCGTCGGACTTGGCCCAGACGACGAAGACATCGGCGATCGGCGCGTTCGAGATCCACATCTTCGATCCGGTCAGCTTGTAGCCCGTCGCGGTCTTTTCGGCGCGTGTTTTCATCGCGCCAGGATCGGACCCCGCGTCAGGTTCGGTCAGGCCGAAACAGCCAATCAGGTCGCCCGAACACAGGCCCGGCAGGTATTTTTTGCGCTGGTCCTCAGAGCCGTAGGCATAGACCGGGTAGATCACCAGCGAGCTTTGCACAGACATCATCGACCGGTATCCGCTGTCCACCCGTTCGATTTCGCGCGCGATCAGACCATAGGTGACGTATCCCGCGCCCAGCCCGCCGTATTCTTCGGGCACGGTCACGCCCAACAACCCGGCCTGGCCCATTTCGGCAAAGATTTCGGGCGCGACGGTTTCTTCGGCATAGGCCTGAACGATGCGCGGGGCCAGTTTTGCGTCGGCAAAGGCGCGTGCGGCGTCGCGCAGCATGCGTTCATCTTCGCTCAGCTGGTCTTCGATGCGAAAGGCATCTTCCCAGTCGAACCGACCCAGGTCAGGGGCGTCTTTGGCTTTCAGCGTGGGAGCGGTCATCGCATGCGTCCTTTTGATCAAATCCTGCGCATAGTCCTAGCGCGAAGCCGGGATGGGGGCAATCGTGGCAATCCCTATAAATTCTAACGATGTCTCGTCAGGCCCTTGCCGATCAACCGTGCAAACAGGATCACCGTGAACAGGCGCATCAGGTGGTGGCTGACGACAAAGCTGAGGTCGGCGCCCGCAATGATGCCGATCACCACCATTTCGCCCTGTCCGCCGGGCAGAAAGGACAGCGCCATGTTCAGCGTATCGGCGCCGCTGATCTGGACGGCCAACCACAGCCATGATCGCGAGCTGTTGCCAGCCAACCGCGCTGGCGGACTGACCCGGAGCGGCGGTCAGGTCGATGCCCCAGACCCAGGCAATCACGAAAGGCGCGGCGAACGCGATGGCCAGCACGCGGGTGGCGTGGATCAGCGACATGGCGCGCGAAACGGATTTGCGCAAGTCAGGCTTGACCCGATGCGCGCCGCCGTGCCCCATTGCATGAACAGGAGGATGCCCATGACAAACGCGCCCAAATCTATCGAGGCCGTGCAGGCAATGCTGGCCGAGCAGGACTATGTTTGTGGCCGGGCGCTGGGCACGGTGGTGTTTCTGGCGCTGACCCTGGGGCGACCTTTGTTTCTGGAGGGCGAGGCGGGCGTCGGCAAGACCGAGATCGCCAAGGCACTGGCCGCCGGGCTGGGCCGCCGCCTGATCCGGTTGCAATGTTACGAGGGGCTGGATGCGTCCTCGGCCGTGTATGAATGGAATTTCCCGGCGCAGATGGTGGCGATCCGCTCGGCGGAAGTGACCGAGGGCACGGACCGCGACGCTTTGACGGACGAGCTGTTTTCCGACCGTTTCCTGATCCGCCGCCCGTTGCTTGAGGCCATGTCGCCGCAAGCTGGCGGTGCGCCGGTGCTGTTAATCGACGAACTTGACCGCACGGACGAGCCGTTCGAGGCGTTCCTGCTGGAGGCCCTGTCGGATTTCCAGGTGACGATCCCGGAACTGGGCACGGTCAAGGCGCCTGAGCCGCCGATTGTCATCGTCACCTCGAACCGGACGCGCGAGGTGCATGATGCGCTGAAACGGCGGTGCCTGTATCACTGGGTCGATTACCCGGATTTTGACCGGGAAATGGAAATCCTGACGGCGCGCGCGCCCGAGGCAAGCGAGAAGCTGTCGCGCGAAGTGCTTGCATTCGTTCAGAAATTGCGCACCGAGGATCTGTTCAAACGCCCCGGTGTGGCGGAAACCATCGACTGGGCGAAATGCCTGTTGGCGCTGGATGTGATCGACCTGTCGCCTGATGTGATTGCCGACACTTTGGGCGCGATCCTGAAATATCAGGACGACATTCAAAAACTTCAGGGGTCCGAGGCAAAACGCCTTCTGGACGAGGTCCGCGGCGAGATCGCCTGATGGCTGAGTTGCCGCCTCTGGAGCTGCCAGACACCCCGCGTCTGGCTGCCAATATCACGCATTTCGCCCGCGCGTTGCGCGCCGCTGGTCTGCCCGTGGGCCCCGGCAAGGTGATCGAGGCCGTGCGCGCCATTGCCGCCGTCGGGTTCAGCGAAAAATCCGATTTTTACTGGGCGCTGCATACGGTGTTCGTAAGCAAGCCCGAACAACGCCGCGTTTTCGCACAGGTGTTTCGCCTGTATTGGCGCGACCCGCGATACCTGGAACACATGATGGCGATGATGCTGCCCGCCGTGCGGGGAGTGCAGGAGGACCGTGCCGCCAAACCCGGTGAAAAACGGGCCGCCGAGGCGTTGCTGGACGGGGTGGAGCGTGACGCGCCAGACCTGCCCGAGGGCGATGAGGGCCGTGAGATTGAGGTTGATGCGACCCTGACCATGTCGGCCGAGGAGCGGTTGCGCACGCTGGACTTTGAGCAGATGAGCACGGCGGAAATGGCCGAGGCGAAACGCATGTTGGCGCGCCTGTCCCTGCCGGTCAAGCCGCTGCAATCGCGCCGCACCATGGCCCACCCGCAGGGCAAGCATGTTGATTGGCGCCGCACCATGCGCGAGGCCATGCGCACCGGCGGCGAGGTGCAGGATTTCGCGACGAAAAACCGGCGTCTCCGCTGGCCGAACCTGGTGGTGATTTGTGACATCTCGGGCTCGATGTCGGCCTATAGCCGGGCGGTTCTGCATTTCCTGCATGCGGTGGCGAACCAACAGGGCGCGGGCTGGGCGCGTGTGCATGGGTTCACCTTTGGCACCCGTCTGACCAATATCACCCGCCATCTGGCGACGCGTGATGTGGACGCGGCCCTTGCCGCCGCCGGGGCCGAGGCGCAGGACTGGGAGGGCGGCACGCGCATCGGCGCCTGTCTGCACGCGTTCAACCGCGACTGGTCGCGCCGGGTGCTGGGGCAGGGGGCGGTTGTGCTGCTGATCACCGATGGGCTGGATCGCGATGACCCCGGCCAGTTGGCGCGTGAAATGCAACGCCTGTCGCTGTCCTCGCGCCGTCTGATCTGGCTCAATCCCTTGCTGCGCTGGGACGGGTTCGCGCCCAAAGCCGCCGGCATTCGTGCCATGTTGCCCCATGTGCACAGCTTTCGCGCCGGTCACAATATTGCGTCCTTACAGGCGCTGGCACAGGCGATTTCCAGCCCGGAGGACGTTGGGGAAAAGGCCCGTTTGATGGCCCTGTTGGAGTGAACGCGTCCAGCGGGTGCGACACCCCGCCTCATTCCTTGCGTCTCTTTGCCGTTGATCCCGTCGCCTTGTAGGAGGATACACATATTCAGATAAGCGAATGAAGCAAGAGGAGTGGGTATCCATGCAACTGAACTGGAAAGTCGGAGGGCTGGCGCTGGGCCTTGTGTTCTTCTTGGCCGTTCTTCTGGTCAAACCGATCGGCGTATCGACGCAATTTGTGATCTTGGACGGGATCGTTGCCGATATCGTCAACCCGGCGTTGGTGACAGAAACCGACGGGGTCTATACCTCGACCAATGCCTATCTGGCCAAATCGGATGGCAAATATGCGAAATCCGTCGCCAATCCGCTGAACTACAGCTTCCTGTTCGTGCTGGCCATGATGGTCGGGGCGTTCCTGTCGTCCCGGTTGCGCGGCGGCAATGGCGCCCAAGACAACACGATCCCGATGCTGTGGTATGTGAACTTTGGCGATAGCAAGGTGAAACGCTATGCGGTCGCCTTTGTTGGCGGCTTTATCACGCTCTATGGCGCGCGGCTGGCGGGGGGGTGTACCTCGGGCCACATGATGTCGGGCATGATGCAGACGTCGCTGTCTGGCTATATCTTCTCGGCGGGCGCCTTTGCGGCAGCAGTGCCGGTTGCCATGATGATGTATCGGAAGGAGGGCTGAGCCATGCAGATCATACTTGCACTTGTGATTGGCGCGTTGTTCGGGTTCGCGCTGGACCGGAACGGCGCCACGAACCCATCGGTTCTTGGCCGTATGCTGGCCCTGAAATCGCTGGGTTTGATGAAGGCAATTCTGTTGGCCATCGGGGTCGGGTCGATCCTGATGTTCGGCGGTCAGATGGCGGGATTTGTTGACGTCGGGCATATGTCGGTGAAAGCGGCCTATGTCGGTGTTTTCGTTGGCGGATTGCTGTTGGGCGCGGGCTGGGCCATGTCCGGTTTCTGTCCCGGAACCGGTGTTTGTGCGGTGGCGACCGGGCGCAAGGACGCGCTGTTCTTCATCGCCGGTGGTCTGCTGGGCGCGGCGGCCTATATGGTGACATACCCGGCGGTAGAAGCCACAGGCCTGCTGAATTCGATTGCCGGCGGAAAAGTCACGCTGGGCACGGTGCCCGGCGCAAAATACGATGGTCTGATGGGCTTGCCGGGCGATGTTCTTGGCATCGTTCTGGGGCTGGCCTTTGTGCTGGTGGCCTTTGTGCTGCCGGAACGTCCGGACGGCACCGATGGGGCTCGCGCGGCGGCTGAATAACGCACGCCACTGTGGAAACACGCCATTGTGGAAACGGGGCCGTCGACAGTGTTCGGCGGCCCTTTTTCGTACCTGCTGGCGGCCCATTTCTGGGTCCGGTAAAGGCGCCCTTCTGGCCCGGTTGAAAGCCGCTTGCGAAACGATCCTGTCAAATGCCAAGGTAGCCGGTGTGATGTGCGATCCTCGCGCACCACCTGCTTTACCTTCAGGATCCCCCGTGACGACCGAGCGTTTTGACAATATTCCCGAGATCGCGCTGGCCTGGCACCGGGCCGGTCGCGGTGCCGTTTTGGCCACCGTCGTTCAGACCTGGGGCAGCGCACCCCGGCCTGTTGGCAGTCAGCTGGCCATTTCCGGTGATGCGGAGATCGCGGGGTCCGTCTCAGGCGGCTGTGTCGAAGGCGCCGTGGTGCTGGAGGCGCAGGAGGCCTTGGCGGATGGCCAAAGCCGCATTCTGGAATTCGGTGTGTCCGATGACACGGCGTTTGCGGTCGGGCTGGCCTGTGGCGGCAAGATCCGCGTCCTGGTGGAACCCGTTGGCACAGCGGTGCCAGAGGGGCTGTTGACCGATTTGGTCGCGGCGCGCGCGGCACGGGTGCCGGTGGGCTATGTGGTGAACACGGTGACCTGGGTGCGCGATCTGGCGCCTGTGGTCGATTACGCCGACCGGTTCGCGGCGGACCGGTCGGGCTTTGAGGATGACGGCGAGGTTTTCGTCGCGATCCACAACCCGCCCCTGCGCATGGTCGTTGTCGGCGCTGTGCATATCGCCCAGGCCTTGATCCCCATGGCGCGCATGGCGGGGTTTGATGTGCTGCTGATCGACCCGCGCGGGGCGTTCGCGACCCAGCAGCGGTTTCCCGGTCAGGACATTCGCGAAGATTACCCCGATGAGGTGCTGCCGGGGTATGGTCTGGATGCACGCACTGCCGTTGTCACCCTGTCCCATGACCCCAAGATCGACGATCCGGCGATTGAGGCGGCGTTGGCCTCGGATGTGTTTTATCTGGGGGCTTTGGGGTCAACCCGCACCCATGCCAAACGGGTGGAACGGTTGCTGGCGCTGGGGTTCACGGACGCTCAGATCGCCCGTATTCATGCGCCCATCGGGCTGAATATCGGGTCGAAATCCCCCGCTGAAATCGCCGTGTCCGTCATGGCGCAGGTGATCGAAAAGCTGCGTCGCGCATGAGGTTCGGGCCGGTTCCTGTCGCGGATGCGCTGGGTGCGGTTCTGGCCCATTCGGTGGCCGTGCCGGGCGGGCGGCTGAAGAAGGGTCTGGTGCTGGAAGCGGCGCATCTGGAGGCGCTGCGCGAGGCTGGTTTGGCCGAGGTCACGGTGGCGCGGCTGGAGCCGGGGGACGTGGGCGAAGATGCTGCCGCGACGCGTCTGGCGCGCGCCGTGATGGGGCCGGGGCTGCGGGCATCGGTTGCTGCGACGGGGCGGGTCAACCTGTTTGCCGAAGGCCCGGGCATTGCACGTGTGGACCGCGCCGCCGTCGAAGCCTTGAACCGCATTGACCCGATGATCACCCTGGCCACGGTGCCGGAATGGCAGCGGATGGGCGCGGGCGGCATGGTGGCGACGATCAAGATCATTTCCTATGGCGTGGCCGAGGCCGCGGTGACGGCCACCTGCAAGGCGGGGTGCGGCGCCCTGTCGATGGCGGGGCCTGTGGTGTCCCGCGCCGGGTTGGTTCAGACTGCGGTGGCCGGTGAAAACGGGGCCAAGGGGCACCGGGTGCTGGCCGACCGTCTGGCACGTTTGGATGTGACCTTGGGGGCGAATGTCGTTGTTCCTCATAAGGTTGCGGCGCTGTCTTTAGAGATTGAATTAACTGCGGGAGAGGTGATTTTCATCCTCACAGGGTCGGCCACATCGGACCTGAATGACGTGGCGCCCGAGGCCGTTCGCGCCGCAGGCGGTACGGTCACGCATTTCGGAATGCCGGTCGATCCGGGCAATCTGTTGTTTCTGGGCGACCTGAATGGCACGCCGGTGATCGGCCTGCCGGGCTGTGCCCGGTCGCCCGCGTTGAACGGGGCGGATTGGGTGATGGAACGCATCCTGTGCGGCGTGCCAGTCGGGCCTGCGGACATCGCGGCGATGGGGGTCGGCGGATTGCTGAAAGACATCCCGCAACGGGGCCGGATGCGCGACGGCTGAGCCGCGCGCGGGCGCAAATCCGTCACGCGGTCATGCGGTCAGGCCCGATCAATTGGTCAATACCGTGCAGTTGCAGCGTGAGAAAGGGGTTCTCAGAACCCGATTTGCGTGCTTTGCTGGCGCTAACAAGAACATATCCAGGGAGGAACACCATGACACAGGTCTCAATGACCGTGAATGGCAAGGCTGTCTCGGCACCCGCCGAGGGGCGCAGTTTGCTGTCCACTTATCTGCGCGAGGCGTTGCAGTTGACCGGCACGCATGTGGGTTGTGACACCGGCCAATGTGGCGCCTGCACCGTGCATGTGAACGGCAAGATGGTCAAAAGCTGCAACATGTTCGCCACCGAAGCGGATGGCGCCGAGATCACGACCGTCGAAGGCATGGCGAATGGTGACGGCAGCCTGGGCGTGATCCAACAGGCGTTTCAGGACCACCACGGGCTGCAATGCGGCTTCTGCACACCGGGCATGGTGATGGCGGCGGCGGCCCTGTTGAAAGACAACCCCAAGCCAAGCGAGGCCGAGGTGCGCGCGCATCTGTCGGGCAATCTGTGCCGCTGCACGGGCTATCACAACATCGTCAAATCGATCATGGCTGCCTCGGGTCAGGATGTGGCTGCGGTGGCTGCCGAATGAGGGGGCGTGTCGCATTTGCCCTGGCGTTGATGCCTTTTGTCATCCCTGTGGCCGGTTTGGCCGATGGCTGGTCGATCCATGATCTTGGCGCCGTGCCCACCCGCGCCGAATGCATGGCGCGCGCCAAGACAACGATCAGCGCCTATATGTTCCAGAACGGCGGCGGGGAAACCTTTGCCGAGGATTGGACCGTCTATGCCTATGACCTGACGCCCGGCGATCAGGACGCGGTCATTATGTGTCCGATCGTGGCAGGCGGCGCGGCGAACGCGTTCGTGCATGTCTTTGGCGAGGCCGATAATGCGCAGCGCGTGTTCACTGGCGATGAGCTGAAGCGGATCTGGTTCAACGAATAGACGACGCATAGACGACGCATAAAACGCGGCCCCCGGCGGGGCGTGAAACGAATTTCTGGGAGGATACACTATGCCCGCAGATGGAGGCATTGGCGCGCCAAACAAGCGCCGCGAAGACATCCGGTTTTTGACCGGCAAAGGCAACTATACCGACGACATGAACAAGCGTGGTCAGGCCTATGTGGCCTTTGCGCGCAGCCAGGTGGCCCACGGCACGTTGAAGGGGGTGGATACATCCGCCGCCGAGGCCATGCCGGGCGTCGTGCGCGTGTTTACCGGGGCCGATTTCGCCGAAGTCGGGGGCATTCCCTGCGGCTGGCAAATCACCGACAAGCATGGCGAGGTGATGCAGGAGCCGGCCCACCCGGTTCTGGCACAAGGCAAGGTGCGCCATGTGGGCGACCCCTATGCCGCTGTGGTTGCCGAAACCCTGGACCAGGCCCGCGATGCCGCCGAGGCGATCGAGGCCGATATCGACGAGCTGCCCGCGGTTGTCGACATGAAGGCCGCCTTGCTGGAGGGCGCCCCCAAGGTGCATGACGATCTGACCTCAAATCTTTGTTATGACTGGGGTTTTGTCGAAGAAAACAAGGCGGCGGTGGACGAGGCGTTCGCCAAGGCCGCCCATGTCACCACGCTGGATCTGGTCAACAACCGTCTGGTTGCAAATCCCATGGAACCGCGCGTGGCCATTGGTGATTACGACAGCAGCGCGGGCGATAGCACGCTGTATACCACCAGTCAGAACCCGCATGTGATCCGCTTGCTTATGGGCGCGTTTGTGCTGGGCATTCCCGAACATAAACTGCGTGTTGTGGCGCCGGATGTGGGCGGCGGGTTTGGCTCGAAAATCTTCCACTATGCCGAAGAGGCGTTCTGCACCTTTGCCGCCAAGGCGATCAATCGCCCGGTGAAGTGGACCTCGACCCGGTCCGAAGCCTTTATCACCGATTGCCACGGGCGTGACCATGTGACGACGATCCAACTGGCGCTGGATGCGGAGAACAATTTCACCGCACTGCGCACCGATACGCACGCCAACATGGGCGCGTACCTTTCGACCTTTGCGCCAAGCGTGCCGACCTGGCTGCATGGCACCTTGATGGCGGGCAATTACAAGACGCCGCTGATCTATGTGAACGTGAAAGCTGTGTTCACCAACACCGTGCCGGTTGATGCCTATCGCGGCGCGGGCCGACCCGAGGCGACCTATCAGCTGGAACGCGTGATTTCCAAGGCGGCGATGGAGCTGGGCGTTGATCAGATTGCCCTGCGGCGTCAGAATTTCATCACGGAATTTCCCTATGCCACGCCCGTTGCGGTGGAATATGACACCGGGGATTACGTCGCCACCATGGACAAGCTGGAACAGATCGCGGACCTGTCGGGGTTCGAGGCGCGCCTGAAGGCCTCGAAGGCCAAAGGCAAGCTGCGTGGCCTGGGCGTGAACTGTTATATCGAAGCCTGCGGCATTGCACCAAGCAACCTGGTTGGCCAGTTGGGCGCGCGCGCGGGGCTGTATGAATCGGCCACGGTGCGGGTGAATGCAACGGGCGGACTGGTCGTCATGACCGGGTCGCACAGCCACGGGCAGGGCCATGAAACGGCCTTTCCCCAGGTGGTTGCGTCGATGATCGGCATTGATCCCAGCATGGTTGAAATCGTGCATGGCGACACGGCCAACACGCCGATGGGCATGGGCACCTATGGCTCGCGTTCGCTGGCGGTTGGCGGATCTGCCATGGTCAAGGCGACGGAAAAGATCATCGCCAAAGCCAAAAAGATCGCCGCCCATTTGATGGAGGCCGCCGACAGCGATATTGAGCTGAAAGACGGTCAGTTCAGCGTGGCGGGCACGGACAAATCTGTGGCCTGGGGCGACGTGACACTCGCGGCCTATGTGCCGCACAACTATCCACTGGAGGAAATTGAGCCGGGGCTGGAGGAGACCGCGTTCTATGATCCGGCCAACTTCACGTACCCCTCGGGGGCCTATGCCTGCGAGGTTGAAATCGACCCTGAGACCGGCAAGGTAACGATCGAGGCCTTCGCGGCGGCCGATGATTTCGGCAATATCGTCAACCCGATGATCGTTGATGGTCAGGTGCATGGCGGTATCGGTCAAGGCATCGGTCAGGCGTTGTTGGAAGGCGCCGTTTATGACGAAGACGGCCAGCTGTTGAACGGCAGTTTCATGGATTATGCCATGCCGCGCGCCGATGATGTGCCGTTCTATACGGTCGATCATTCCTGCCAGACGCCCTGTACGCACAACCCGCTGGGGGTCAAAGGCTGTGGTGAAGCGGGCGCGATTGGGTCGCCCCCCGCCGTGGTCAACGCGGTGGTCGATGCTTTGCGACGCAATGGCAGCGACATCACCCATATCGATATGCCGCTGACGCCCTCGCGCGTTTGGTCGGCGATGCAGAGCTAAGGAGGACAGGACATGTATGAATTCGACATCAAAGCGCCCTCCAAACTGGGCAAGGTCGTGCGCAAGCTGAAGAAAGACGAAGACGCGGTGGTGCTGGGGGGCGGGCAGACCCTGATTCCGACGCTGAAACAACGTCTGGCGGCACCATCACAGCTGATTTCACTGGCCAAGATCGACAAGCTGAAGGGGATGTCCTCAGACAATGGCGTGGTCACGATTGG
>Ga0209121_10000365_pt1 | contig 47697 bp, 43 predicted proteins | sample Cruoilmetagenom3_FD_187292 | JGI IMG/M metagenome (GOLD analysis project Ga0209121, IMG submission 187292) | Oil polluted marine microbial communities from Coal Oil Point, Santa Barbara, California, USA - Sample 3 (SPAdes) (version 2) | ecosystem: Environmental > Aquatic > Marine > Oil seeps ... | reverse complement strand
AACAAGAGTTTATAAAATATTGTCATTGCGAATTTTGCTTTTTTCAAGTAAAATGCAGCAATCTCACTTTAATTGAACAGATTACTTCAGTCGTTCCTCTATCGTAATGACGTATTTAGCTGATATTTATAAAGTTATATTTTTACTTAAATCGAACTCACGTTAAATATAAACCCCTCAATCTGAACTGCTGACTGAGCGGAGTCGAAGTGTTCTTTCAGGTTCGCATCGTGATGAGATTCTTAAATAACACTTCAATTCCTTGTAACTTTTAACCTATAAACCTTTAAGCTCATAATTATCAAGCTTTATTTTTTTTCACTACAATTTCATCCAAACATAAATTACCAACACTTCCTTTATGCGTGTGATTTACAGTTTTATCTGGATTAAAATTCCCTTCATTGATATCTTTTCCAACAATCTTATAAGCATCTCTAAAAGGTGTTCCGTTCTGAACTAACCTATTAACTTCTTCAACACTAAACAAATACAAGTATTTATCTTCTTCTACAATATTCTCTCTTACTTTAATATTTTCTAACGAATACGTCAACATTTCTAAACAAGATTTTAAGGTTGAAAATGAAGGAATTAAACCTTCTTTTAGCAATTGTAAATCTCTATGATAACCACTTGGCAAATTATTAGTAATCATTGTAAATTCTATTGGCAAGGCTTGTAACTTATTACACTTACCACGAATTAACTCAAAAACATCTGGATTTTTTTTATGAGGCATAATGCTCGAGCCAGTTGTTAACTCATCAGGAAATGAGATGAAATTAAAATTCTGACTCATATACAAACAAATATCCATACTCATTTTTGCCAAAGTTGCTGCGACAGCACTCAATGCAAAAGAAACCGACTTTTCTAACTTACCGCGTCCCATTTGTGCAGCAACAGAATTAAATTTTAAGGTTTCAAAGCCTAATAATTTCGTGGTTTCATTTCTATCAATTGGAAAAGAACTACCATAACCAGCCGCAGAACCTAACGGATTCTGATCAGCTACCTTATATGCTGCTTTTAAAAAGTAAATATCATCAATTAATGTCTCAGCATAAGCTGAAAACCACATTCCAAAAGATGAAGGCATTGCTACTTGTAAATGCGTATAACCTGGTAACAATACGTTTTTATAAGTTTCAGCTAACTGAATTAACAAATTAAATAACTCATCAACACCTTCATTTATTTCAGTTAAAGCATCTTTTAAGTACAAATGTACATCCACCAAAACCTGATCGTTTCTAGAACGTGCAGTGTGAATTTTTTTACCTGTATCGCCTAACTTCTCAGTTAACATATACTCAACCTTTGAATGTACATCTTCAAAAGAATCTTCAATAGTAAATTCACCTGATTCAATAGTCTTTAAAATGGCGTTTAATTCGACATCCAAATTTTTAATTTCTTCTGAATTCAGTAATCCTATTTTGTGTAACATTTTAGCGTGAGCCAAATTCCCTATTACATCGTATTTTGCTAAAATTAAATCTAATTCTCTGTCGTTTCCAACAGTGAAAATATCTATTTTTTTATCGGTTGAAAATCCTTTATCCCAAAGTTTCATTTTTTGTATTTTTAATAGTTTAATAGTTGAATGGTGTAAAGGCCAAAGTTAAACTTTTCCACTTTTCAATTTTCAACTAGATTATTTCTTCTAATATTTTAATATATAATTCTATTCCTTCTTCAATTTCACTAACATAAATAAATTCATCTGCCGTATGTGAACGCAAACTTTCACCTGGACCTAATTTTAATGAAGGACACGTTAATATTGCTTGATCTGAAATTGTTGGCGAACCATAAGTACTTCTTCCTAATTTAATCCCTGCTTTTACAATTTCGTGTTCTTTTGGAATTGATGATGAGTTTAAACGTTGTGACCTTGGACAAACTTCCGAAGTAACATTAGCTTCAATAATTTCAAAAACCTCTTGGTTTGTGTAACAATCCGTTACACGAACATCCACTACAAATTTACAACTCGCTGGTATCACATTGTGTTGACTTCCTGCTTCAATTTGAGTGACCGTCATTTTTACTTTTCCTAAAGTTTCAGAAATTTTTGGGAATTCATAGTTTTTAAACCAGTGAATATCTTCCAAAGCATTATAAATTGCATTATCTCCAACCCCATGTGCTGCGTGACTTGAAGTTCCTTTTGCCTCGCAATTTAACACCATTAAACCTTTTTCCGAGATTGCTAAATTCATTAAAGTAGGTTCACCTACAATGGCAAAATCTATTTCTGGAAGCAAATGAATAATACTAACCAAACTATTTGGACCTGTATTTTCTTCTTCGGCAGAAGCCACCATAACAAAATTATATTTTAAATCTTTTCTGTCATACAAGTAGGTAAACGTAGCTAATAATGAAACCAAGCAACCTCCAGCATCGTTACTTCCCAAGCCAAACAATTTTCCATCAATAATTTCTGATTTTAAAGGGTCTCGTGTATATCCTTTATTTGGTTTTACTGTATCGTGATGCGAATTTAATAAGATGGTCTTTTTTGAAGCATCAAAGTATTTATTCTTTGCCCAAACATTATGAACTTCACTTTCAAATTTTATATTATGATCTGAAAACCACTGCATTATTAGCAAAGCTGTTTCGTTTTCTTCTCCAGAAAAAGATTGCTTTGAAATTAATTTTTGAAGCAATTCTATAGCTTCTACTGTAAGTTGTTGTATCATTTTTATAAACTTAATGTTGTGTATATTTTAGTTGTTTTTTTAACCAATGACGCATCACCAATTTTAACTTTATGCACACCTTTTTCTAATGAATTAAAACAATTATGCATTTTTGGCAACATCCCATCTGCAATAATTCCTTTTTCAACTAATTGCTCATATTTTTCTGAATTGATTTCAGTAATTACAGAATTTTTATCATCAATATTTTCTAAAACCCCTTTTAATTCAAATACAAAATTTAGTTCAGTTTGGTATAAATCACTCATTCCAACAGCAACTTCAGAAGCAATAGTGTCGGCATTTGTATTTAATAATTGTCCTTTTTTATCATGTGTAATAGCACAAAAAACAGGTGTTACATTACTCTTTAACAACACATCTATTATTTCTGAATTTATAGCATCCACATCTCCTGCAAAACCGTAATCAATGTCTTTTACAATTCGTTTATGTGCTAAAATACAATTAGCATCAGCGCCTGACAATCCCATTGCATTACAACCAAAGCTTTGTAATTTAGCAGTAATATTTTTGTTTAATAATCCTGCATACACCATTGTTACAATCTCAACAGTTGCTTCGTCTGTAACTCTACGACCGTTAATCATTTTAGGCTTTAAGCCCATTGTAGAAGATACTTCACTAGCTTTTCTTCCACCTCCATGCACTAATATTTTTGGACCTCTTAAAGTTGCAAAATCTTTTAGAAACGCATGTAATTCTGTTTTGTTATTAATAACGTTTCCTCCAATTTTAACAATTTTTAATGTTTGGTTAGCCATTATTTTCTAATATTTTTTTCAAAACAATTTGAGCTGAATAAGTTCTATTATTTGCTTGTTCGATTACGATTGAATTTTCTGAATCTATAACTTCATCTGCAACAACAACATTTCTTCTTACAGGTAAACAATGCATAAATTTACCATTATTTGTCACATTCATTTTATCTTCAGTAATCGTCCAATTCTCATCGTCACACACTACCTTTCCATAATCTTTAAATGAACTCCAATTTTTAACATATATAAAATCAGCATTTTCAAATGCCTTCTTTTGATCATATTCTATCGCAGTATTTTTTATGATACTTGAATCTAGCTCATAACCTTCCGGATGTGTTATTACAAAATCAGCATCTTGTAATTGCATCATTTCAATGAAAGAATTAGCTACTGCATGTGGCAACGCTTTTGGGTGCGGAGCCCAAGATAAAACCACTTTTGGTTTATGGGAAACTTTATTTTCTTCCATCGTAATTGCATCTGCCAAAGCTTGTAATGGATGCCCAATAGCACTTTCCATATTCACGACTGGAATTCCTGCATATTTTTTAAAATTACTCAGTACTACCTCTGATAAATCTTTTTCTTTATCCGTCAAACTTGCAAATGCTCTAATAGCCACAATATCGCAATATTGAGCAATTACTTTTGCAGCCTCTTTTACGTGCTCAGATTTATTTTGATTCATTATAACTCCATCTTCATATTCCAATTGCCAGCCTTCCGAACCAAAATTCATTACGATTGGATTTAGCCCTAAATTTTGCGCTGCTTTTTGGGTACTTAATCTTGTTCGTAAACTGTTGTTAAAAAACAATAAACAAATCGTTTTACTCCCTCCAAGGTTTTTATATCTTAGTTCATCTTTTTTTAACTCTATAGCCTCTTTTACAGTTTCCTGTAAATTATCTAAATCGTTAATATTTAAATAATGTTTCATTTTATTTTGAAATTATTTTTGTGAATTCTGATCTGTTTTCAAGAGCATTCATTATAAAATTATCTTTTAATCCGTTTACAATCCAAGTTTCAATATTGGCTTCTTGTGCAATCTCAGCTGCATCAATTTTTGTTGTCATTCCACCCGTTCCGTGTAAAGAAATTGAGGACTGAATTTGTTCTTTTAGAAACTCTATGTTAGATGATTCCCGAATAGTTTCAACTTCATTAGTATCAATTGACTCTTTGGAATAAACTCCGTTTGTATTTGTTGCAATTATCAATAAATCAACTTTTAAAAGTGAGGCCGTTAAAGCTGAAAGTTTATCATTATCCCCAAACTTAATTTCATCTGTTGCAACCGTATCATTTTCATTAATAATAGGAATGTAATTGTTTTCAACCAACACATTTATTGTGTTTTTAATATTCTCTCTCGATTGTTCTTTTTCAAAATCTGAATACGACAATAAACATTGAGAAGTTAACAAACCTAGCTCTCTGAAATTCTCATGAAAAATTCTCATTAAATGAGGTTGACCTATTGATGCCAAAGCTTGTTTTACATTAATTGGCTTCCCATTACTTTCTAAATCTACAAACTGTTTTGCCACAGCAATAGCTCCTGAACTCACAATTATAAACTCATATTCATCTTTTAATGAGGCTATTTGACGTGCTATATCTTCCAGTTTTCCTCTAGAAATTTGATTGGTTTCTTTTGTTAATACATTAGAACCAACCTTTAATAGTATTCTTTTTTTATCTGATTTGCCCATCTCCAAAAACGTACCATTTATTAGTTACTAAATGCTGTAATCCCATTGGCCCTCTATGATGTAATTTATCTGTACTAATCGCTAATTCACCACCTAAACCAAACTGCCCACCATCGGTAAAACGTGTTGATGCATTTTGATAAACCGTAGCAGCATCAACCGACTCCATAAATATTTGAGCAGTTTCATTATTTTTTGTGATTATTGAAGCTGAATGCCCACCTCCAAAGTTGTTTATTTTAGCAATGGTTTCATTTAAATATTTAATACTTCCTATAGCAATTTTATAATCTAAAAACTCTTCAAACCAAATTTCTTCGTTTTCAATTTGGTTAACATCTTTAAACTGAGAAATTACTTTATCTCCAAAAACTTCAATATCAAATGATTTTAATTTTTCAATTAAAGTTTTGACAAAACTTGTTTTAGAAATCAGTTCATCGTGAATCAACACTTTATCAACTGCATTACACGCAGATATTTTTGTTGTTTTGGCATTTAAAATAATATTTAATGCTACGTCTAAATCCGCTTCCGAATCTACATACACAAAGTTATTTCCACGTCCACTTACAATAACCGGACAAGTTGCATTTTGTTTTACAAACTCAATTAGCTTTTCACCTCCACGAGGCACAATCAAATCTACTTTTTGAGTTGGTTTTTCCAAAAAAGCTTGCGTTTCTGATCTATTATAATTTAAATATGATACCCAATCTGTTGAAATATCATGTTGCTTTAATGCTTTATGCCATAATTCTACAATTTTTAAATTGGACTTTGTGGATTCCTTTCCGCCTTTTAGTAAAATTTTATTTCCAGATTTAAAAGCAATTCCAGCAGCTTCAACAGTAACGTCAGGTCTAGATTCATAAATAATTAAAACAGTTCCAAAAGGTGCTGTTTTATTCGTTATTTTCATTCCATTTTCATGTGTAAAACTATAAAGCTCTTTGCTTAAAGGATCAACGTCCGCAACCAATTGTTGCAATGACAAAACCATTCCATCAATCTTGCCCGTATTTACTTTTAAACGGTCGTACATTGCTAAATCACCACCTTTATAAGCATCAACTTCCATTTTATTAATCGCTAAAATATCAGATTGTTCTTGATTAATTAATTCAGCCATTGTTAGCAACACATTATTCCGTTCTTTTTCTGTAAGCATGGTGTTCATTATATTAAAACTTCTTTTAAGGCATTTATAAAAATGTCAACTTGCGCTTTTGTTATGGATAAAGGAGGTAATATTCTCAATAAATTTTTGTTGCTAGAACCACCCGTAAAAATATGCTTATCAAAAATTAATTTTTTACGTAATTCACCTACTTCAAAGTCAAATTCTAGGCCTAACATTAAACCTTTACCTTTAACTTTTTTAATTTTTGGAACCGATTTAATTTCTTTCAAAAAGTATTTATAAACTTCATTTACATTACTCATTAAATGTTCTTCCTCAATGATGTCTAACACAGAAATTGCAGCTGCACACGCTAAATGATTCCCTCCAAACGTTGTACCTAACATACCGTATTTTGCTTTGTATTTTTTAGATATTAATACTCCACCGATTGGAAAACCATTTGCCATTCCTTTGGCAGTTGTAATAATATCCGGTTTTATTTTATGATGTTGGAATGCAAAAAACTCCCCACTCCTACCATATCCTGATTGAATTTCGTCCAAAATCAATAAAGTTTTACTCTTTTTACACGCCTTTTTTACTTTTTTGAAAAACTTTTTCTCACCTTCATCTAAACCTCCAACACCCTGAATTCCTTCAATAATTATCGCAGCTACATCTCCTTTCCCTAATTCGTGAATTACCAATCCAATATCATTTAATGGGAGAAAAGTTACTCTTTGCTGTAAATTTATAGGTGCATTAATATTTAAATTATCCGTAGCTGCAACTGCCGCAGAAGTTCTTCCGTGGAAAGCATTTTTAAAAGAAACTACCCTGCTTTTTCCAGTAATAAATGATGCTAATTTTAATGCGTTTTCATTTGCTTCGGCACCAGAATTACATAAAAACAAATTGTATTTATCGCAACCCGAAATTCGCCCTAACTTTTCAGCTAATTCTTGTTGTAAGGGGTTTTTAATTGAATTTGAATAAAACCCAATTTTGTCTAATTGATTTTTTATTGCTGAAACATATTTTGGATGTGAGTGACCAACAGAGATAACTCCGTGCCCACCATATAAATCTAGATATTTTGTTCCTTTTTCGTCCCAAACATAAACTCCTTCAGCTTTAACAGGCGTTACATTATACAACGGATACACATCAAATAATTCCATAATTCAATTTTTAAATTTGATTGATTTTTTCAAAAGAAGTTACCAAACCTCTAATTAATGAAGAGCTTAAACCTTGGTGTTCCATTTCGTTTAAACCTTCAATAGTACAACCACTTGGTGTGGTTACCTTATCTATTTCTTCCTCTGGATGATTTCCAGATTTTATTAATAAACTTGCAGCTCCTAAAGCAGTTTGCATAGATAATTCTTGTGCTTCTTCGGCATCAAATCCGAGTTGCACTGCACCTTGAGTAGTTGCTCTAATTAAACGCATCCAAAAAGCGATTCCACTAGCACAAATAACTGTTGCAGCTTGCATTAATTTTTCCTCAATACACATCGTTTGTCCTAAAGAATTAAAAATACATTTTGCATATTCTATATTTTTCAACCCTCTTGAATTAGCACTCATACAAGTCATAGATTGTCCAACAGAAATAGCTGTATTTGGCATACTTCTTACAATTGCAACTTCACTCCCCAAAACAGTTTCAATATCAGCAATTTTTCGACCTGTTACAACAGAAATAATGGTATGCCTTTTTGGATTTATACTATCTTTAATTTCTTCTAAGACCCCTTGTAGTTGAGCAGGTTGCACAGCAATTATGATGACATCTGAAAAACGAACAGCTCTTTCATTATCGTTTGAAATTTTAACATTTGGCAGTTTACTCCAAGACTCTAAAGATTCCGTATTTCGTTTTGTTAAGTATAAATTCTTGAACTTAAAATTATTCTGTGATAAAATACCAATTGCTATTGAGTATCCTAAATTTCCTGTGCCTAAAATTGCTATTTTCATAATTTTGGTTGTTGGTTTTTAGCTTTTAATTTTCAATAAACTAAAATGAATTAGCTTTTAGTTTTAATCCTTCTGTTTCCTCAAAACCAAATAGTAAATTCATATTTTGAATTGCCTGACCAGATGCTCCTTTCAATAAATTATCTATTTCTGAAGTTATTAACAACATTCCTTCGTATATCTGTAAATGCAAAAAACAATTATTCGTATTAACAACTTGTTTTAGATGGATTGGCGTTTTTGAAACATGTGTAAAAACTGCATCTTTATAATAATCTTCAAATAATTCGTATGCTTTTTCTATAGTTTCATCAAACTTTAAATAGATTGAAGTAAAAATCCCTCTACTAAAATTCCCTCTATTTGGAATAAAAAACAACTCGTTTTCAAAACTATTTTGAAGTCCTTTTAAACTTTCACCTATTTCACCTAAATGCTGATGTGTAAAAGCTTTATACACCGAAAAATTATTATCTCTCCAAGCAAAATGTGTTGTTGCTCCTGGAGAAACTCCTGCACCTGTTGCTCCAGTTGTTGCATTAATATGCACTGAACTATTTAACAATCCTGCATTTGCTAAAGGCAATAATGCCAACTCAATTGAAGTTGCAAAACAACCTGGATTTGCAATATTATTAGCTTTTTTAATGTTTTCTTTTTGAAGCTCTGGAAGTCCATATACAAATTCTTTTCCTTGAAAAACAGCATCAGCTTTTAATCTGAAATCGTTACTTAAATCAATTATCTTCGTGTTTTTAGAAAATGAATTATTTTCTAAAAAAGCAGTTGAATTTCCGTGTCCTAAACACAAAAACAACACATCAACATCAGAATTAATTTCACTCGTAAATTTTAAATCTAAGCTTCCTAATAAGTCTTGATGTACCTGATAAATATAGTTTCCTGCATTAGATGTACTGTACACAAAATCTAATTGAGCTTGTGAGTGATTTACCAATAATCTAATTAATTCTCCAGCAGTATATCCTGCGCCTCCAACAATTCCAACTTTAATCATAATTCAGAATTTACACTGTGATAAATTTTATTAGCTGTTCCCAATATTTTAATAAATCCTTTTGCATCTTCAGCAGACCAAGCTTTGTTCGTTTCTCCATATTCTCCAAATTTGGATTTCATTAAATCGTGCTTAGATTCAATTCCATTTAAACTAAAGTGATAAGGCTTTAAGGTTACAAAAACTTCACCAGTCACTGTTTTTTGTGAATTGGTTAAATAGGCTTCTATATCTCGCATTGCAGGCTCAAAATACTGTCCGTCGTGCAATAACATTCCGTATGTACTACCTAAACCTTCTTTTAAATTTTGTTGCCATTTAGAAAGCACATGTTTTTCTAATAAATGATGTGCTTTAATAATTACTGTAGCTGCAGCAGCTTCAAAACCAACTCTTCCTTTAATTCCAACAATTGTATCTCCAACGTGAATATCTCTTCCAATTGCATATTTTGAAGCAAGTGCTTCAATTTTTAAAATGGTATTTACTGGTGTATCAAATTCATCGTTTAAACCAACAATCTGACCTTTTTCAAAATGTAATTTAATATTGGTTGGTTCCGTTTTTTCTAACTGACTTGGATACGCTTCTTCAGGTAAAGCTTTGTGTGAAGTTAAGGTTTCAACACCACCAACGCTTGTTCCCCAGATTCCTTTATTAATTGAATATTTAGCTTTAGACCAAGGGTAATCAACACCATTTTCTTTTAAATATTCAATTTCTTCTTGTCGAGACAATTTCAGATCTCTAATTGGAGTAATAATTTCAATGCCTGGCGCTAAAGTTTGGAAAATCATATCAAAACGTACTTGATCATTTCCTGCTCCTGTACTTCCGTGAGCAATATATTTTGCATTTATTTTTTTAGCGTATTCCACTACTTCAATTGCTTGAAAAACACGTTCTGCACTTACCGACAGTGGATATGTATTGTTTTTTAACACATTCCCATACACCATAAATTTTATAGCTTTATCGTAATAAATATCTAAAATATTTTGATTGGTATGCGATTTTACACCCATATCGTAAGCTTTCGCTTCCACAACTTTTAATTCTTCCGAAGAAAAACCTCCAGTATTTACCAAAACACTATGAACTTCTAATTTTAATTTGTTTTGTAAATATTTAACACAATATGATGTGTCTAAACCTCCGCTATATGCAACTACAACTTTTTCCATGATTCTTATTTTTTCTTCTTTAAAAATAATGCTTGTTTTATTCTTTTTAATCTGCTTAATGCTTTTGAATTGTATTTGTGTTCTTTAATATTTTTTTCATGTTTTGGATCGTATAACATTCCAGTACACAAACACAATTTTTTATCTGTTCTTAATAATACATCATAATTTTTACAAGTTTTACAACCAGTCCAAAAAGCTTCATCTGATGTTAATTCTGAAAAAGTAACCGGCTGATATCCTAATTCGTAATTTATTTTAAGCACCGCTAATCCTGTAGTAATACCAAATATTTTGGCATCAGGATATTTTTCTTTGGAATATTCTAAGATTTTCTTTTTGATTTTTTTTGCTAAACCTTGGTTTCTAAAATTTGGATGAACAATCAGCCCTGAATTCACAACAAACGATTTATTGTCCCAAGTTTCTATGTAGCAAAAACCAGCAAATTCATCATTTTCTAGCGCAATAATTGAATCTCCTGTACTAATTTTTTTTGTGATGTATTCAGGCGTTCTTTCTGCAATACCAGTTCCTCTAACTTTCGCAGACTCCTTAATAGTGTCACAAATTATTTCTGCATATTTAATATGCGATATATTAGCAATAACAACTTTCATGTGTTAGTGATGATTTTATTAAATTAATCACATGGAACCTTACGGTTTCATTGATTACTTTTTAAATTTTATAAATGTTTTTTGAAATGTGAAAACGGACGCACCGTAATCAATAGAAATTTATGCCCACAAGGGGCGACGAGTGAAGCGACGTACAGTTAATATGTTCAAATTCTCTGTTTTCATTGGTACAATAGTACGTAAATATTTTAAAGCAAACATCAATTTGTTTATTAATTAACAATATTTCAATAAATACCGTTTATAATTAACAATTAATTTATCAAAGACCGTACTTTTATTAAATTAAGAATTGAAAAAGTTGTTGATTATCGTTTAAATACTCGCCTAAAAATCCTTTCTGCTCCATTCTAACAACCAAAGGTTCAAAATCGTTTTTAGTTTTTAATTCAATTCCGACTACTGCTGGACCTTTATCTCTATTGTTTTTTTTGGTGTATTCAAAATAGGAAATATCATCATTTGGTCCTAAAACATCAACTACAAACTCCTTTAACGCACCTGCTCTTTGCGGAAATCGGATAATAAAATAATGCTTTAAACCTTGATATAATAAAGCACGCTCTTTCATTTCCTCCATTCTGGTAATATCATTATTTCCTCCACTTACAATACAAACAATTGTTTTACCTTTAATTTGATCTTTATCTTGTTCTAAAGCTGCAATTGACAATGCTCCCGCAGGTTCAACCACTAAAGCATTTTCGTTATACACTTTTAATATGGTTGAACATATTAAACCTTCACAAATGGTATCTGTTGCGTCTAATAAATTTTTACATAAATTAAAAGTAAGCTCACCCATTCTTTTTACTGCAGCTCCATCAACAAATTTCTCAATCTTATCTAAAGTAGTATTCTCTCCTTTTTCTAATGAAATTGTTAACGAAGGAGCTCCTTTTGGTTCTACTCCAATTAATGTTGTATTTGGACTCAAAGTTTTAAAAACACTGCCAACTCCTGATGCTAAACCTCCACCACCAACTGGCATAAATAAGAAATCTATAGGTTTTTCACAGTCTTTCAAAATCTCTAATCCAACAGTTCCTTGACCAGCAATTACATCTAAATCATCAAACGGATGTACAAAAGTGCTATTATGAAGTTCACAAAATTCAGCTGCCGCTTTTTGACTATCATCAAAACTATCTCCCACCAAATTAACTTTAATAAAGTCACCTCCAAACATGCGTACTTGTTCAATTTTTTGATGTGGTGTTGTTACTGGCATAAAAACGGTACCGTGAACTTTTAGTTTTTTACAAGCAAAGGCCAAACCTTGTGCATGATTTCCTGCACTAGCACATACAATTCCTTTTTTTAATTGAGATTTTGATAAACCCTGAATTTTATTGTAGGCGCCTCTAATCTTATAAGAACGGACTACTTGTAAATCCTCTCTTTTAAAATAAATATTGGCATTATAATATTCAGAAAAGTTTTTCATAAACACTAAAGGAGTTGTTTGTACAACTCCTTTAATGCTCTTTTGAGCTTTGTATATTTCTTCTAATGAAATACTATTTTTAATAGTTTCACTCAAAATTTATGTTTTAAACTATTTTAATCATCGCTGTCATAGAAGTTCTTAAAAACTCTCCAATTTCTTCAACTGGATGATTTCTAATAACATCATTCACTTCAATTAATTCTTTATTATCAACTCCATTTGAACCGTCGTTGAAAGGTCTTCCAACAAAGTTATTTGGTGTTTTTTTAACGTAATCGGCAATTAAAGGCTTACAAGCATGGTCAAACAAGTAACATCCATATTCTGCTGTATCAGAAATTACACGATTCATTTCAAATAATTTTTTACGTGCAATTGTATTTGCAATTAATGGCGTTTCGTGTAATGATTCATAGTAAGCAGATTCTTCGATAATACCAGATTCTGTCATTGCTTCAAAAGCTAATTCCACTCCAGCTTTTACCATGGCAACCATTAATACTCCGTTATCAAAATATTCTTGTTCAGAAATTTCAACGTCAGCAGCTGGTGTTTTCTCAAAAGCTGTTTCTCCTGTTGCTGCTCTCCAAGTTAATAAATTTACATCGTCATTTGCCCAATCTTCCATCATTGTTTTCGAGAAATGACCACTCATAATATCATCCATATGTTTTTGAAACAACGGACGCATAATGTCTTTTAATTCTTCGGAAGCATTAAAAGCTGCTATTTTTGCTGGATTCGATAAACGATCCATCATATTGGTAATTCCACCGTGCTTTAAAGCCTCGGTAATTGTTTCCCAACCATATTGAATTAATTTTGAAGCATAACCCTCATCAATTCCTTCATCAACCATTTTATCGAAACATAAAATCGAACCAGTTTGTAACAATCCACAAAGAATTGTTTGCTCTCCCATTAAATCCGATTTTACCTCTGCAACAAATGAAGATTCTAATACTCCAGCAGTATGCCCACCAGTACCAACTGCATACGCTTTTGCATAATCCCAACCTTTTCCTTCAGGATCATTTTCTGGGTGCACTGCAATTAATGTTGGCACTCCAAAACCTCTTTTAAATTCTTCTCTAACTTCCGATCCAGGTGATTTAGGCGCTACCATAATTACCGTAATATCTTTACGAACTTGCATACCTTCTTCAACAATATTAAAACCGTGAGAATATGATAATGTTGCTCCTTTTTTCATTAAAGGCATTACCGCAGAAACTACCGCGGTATGTTGTTTATCTGGTGTTAAATTGATTAACAGATCGGCAGTTGGAATCATTTCTTCATAAGTTCCTACTGCAAAATTGTTTTCAGAAGCATTTAAAAACGATTGTCTTTTTTCTGAAATTGCTGCTGGTCTTAGAGTATAAGAAACATCTAAACCTGAATCTCTCATATTTAAACCTTGGTTTAAACCTTGTGCACCACAACCTACAATTACTATTTTTTTCCCTTTTAAAGCTGTTACACCTTCACCGAATTCTGATGAATCCATAAATCTACATTTTCCTAATTGATCTAATTTGTCTCTTAATGAAAGTGTGTTAAAATAATTTGCCATTTTTCCTTTTATTTTTGTTTTTTATTTATTGAATGATTTACAATTATTAACTATTAAACCCTTTTCAACATTTAAACTTTATTTACTCTAATTAATTTCTTGCAATAATTCTGAAATTGCCATTTTAGGTTTTGTTATCGCAATTCTTCCTGAACGTACAAATTGCAGCAAGCCATAAGGCTTTAATTTATCATACATGTTATCGATATCTTCTTTTAAACCTGAAGCTTCTATTACAAAATAACGCTCAGTTATTGCAATGATATGAGCTCGTCTAAATTTCATTTTATCTTGAATATCTTCATCATATAAATGTTCCGTAGAAATTTTGAACAAAGCTGTTTCATGATAAATTATTTCATCCTTGGTATGGTAAAAAGCACGAATTACTTCAATTTGCTTTTCTAATTGACCTACTAATTTATAGGCTTGAATTTCTGAAATATTTACTACAAATGTAAATCTGTGAACATTATCAATTTCAGATTTAGAAACTGTTAAACTTTCAATATTTATGTGACGCTTTAGAAATATTGCCGAAAGGCGGTTTAATATTCCCACGTTGTTTTCAGTATATACTGAAAATGTAAAATTTTTAACTTCTTCCATCTTAACTTAATCTTATATCTGAAACACTTGCTCCTGTTGGTATCATTGGAAAAACATTGTCTTCTTTTTCAATAACTACTTCAAGAAAATAGGCTTCTTTTGATTGTACCATTGTTTTTATTGCTGCTGCTAAATCTTCACGTTTAGAAACTCTTTGCGCTTCAATATCATACGCTTGTGCTAGTTTAACAAAATCTGGGCTTTCCATTTCTGTAGAAGCATAACGTTTATCAAAAAATAATTCTTGCCATTGGCGTACCATTCCTAAATAACCATTATTTAATACAACAATTTTAACGGCAGCTTTTGTTTGAAGAATTGTACCTAACTCATTGCACGTCATTTGATAACCTCCATCACCAATAATTGCAATTACTTCGCGATTAGGAACACCCATTTTTGCACCAATAGCAGCTGGCAATGCAAACCCCATTGTTCCCAATCCGCCAGAAGTAACATTACTTCTTGTTTTTGTAAAATTGGCATAACGCCAAGCAAACATTTGGTGTTGACCAACATCGGTTACAATTACAGCATCTCCATCAGTTTCCTTGTTTATTCCTCCTAAAACCTCGCCCATAGTTAAGCCTTCTTTAGAAGGGAATAATTGGTCGTCGATTACAGTTTCTTTTTCTATTTGATATAATTTATCAAATTCTTGCATCCAATCACTATGATCTGCTTTAGTAACATATTGCATTGCTTCAACCAACGTTTCTTTAACCGAACCTAAAACGGCAACATCGGTTTTAACGTTTTTATCTATCTCCGCTGGATCAATTTCAAAATGAATTACTTTTGCCTGTTTTGCATACGTTGCTAAATTTCCAGTTACACGATCGTCAAATCGCATACCAATTGCAATTAAAACATCGCAAGAATTGGTTAATACATTTGGCGCATAATTTCCGTGCATACCAACCATTCCAACATGTAAAGGATGTGACGTATCCAAAGCCGAAAGACCTAAACCTGTACAGGCAGAAGGAATATTTGTTTTTTCAATAAAATTTTTAAATTCTTGCTCAGCTTCACCAATAATAACACCTTGCCCCCAAACAATAAATGGTTTTTTTGCACTATTTATTATAGTAGCCGCTTCTTTTACTTTTTCAGTATCAAAAGCAGGAATTGCTCTATAACTTCTAATTTTCATGCATTTTTTATAAGAAAAATCTAATTCTCCAAATTGTGCATCTTTTGTAATGTCAATTAAAACTGGGCCTGGACGACCTGATTTTGCAATATAAAATGCTTTCGCAAAAACCTCTGGAATTTCTGAGGCTTTCGTTATTTGATAATTCCATTTAGTAACTGGTGTTGAAATACCAATAATATCGGTTTCTTGAAAAGCATCAGAGCCTAATAAATGTGATCCAACCTGACCAGTAATACACACTAAAGGGGTAGAATCTATTTGTGCATCGGCAATACCAGTAACTAAATTTGTAGCACCTGGACCAGATGTTGCAAAGACAATACCTGGCTTCCCTGTAACACGAGCGAATCCTTGTGCCGCATGCACTGCACCTTGTTCATGACGTGTTAATACATGGTGAAAATCTTTTCTATAATTATATATCTCATCGTACACTGGCATAATGGCTCCTCCAGGATAACCATACGCTAAATCAGCATTTTCTTCTAACAAACATTTTATAACTGCTTCGGCTCCTGTCATTTTTACAGTTGTTGCAGTATTTTCCTGTTGAACCTCGTTTTTCAATGTCTCCATAGGTTTAAAATTTATCCGTTACACAACCTTCTGAAGCAGAAGAAACGGTTTTTGCATATTTATATAATATTCCTTTTGTATGTTTTAAAGCAGGTGCTTTCCAAGCTTCTTTTCTTTTAGAAAATTCTGCATCTGATATCTTCATATTAATGGTTTTAGTAACAGCATCAATTACAATAATATCGCCATCTTTAACCAATCCAATTCCTCCGCCGCTTTGTGCTTCAGGAGTAATATGTCCAACCACAAATCCGTGAGTTCCACCAGAAAAACGCCCGTCTGTAATTAAGGCAACAGATTTTCCTAAACCAGCACCCATTATCATAGAAGTTGGTTTTAACATTTCTGGCATTCCTGGACCACCTTTTGGACCAACATACCTAATAACTACCACATCACCTCTTGATACTTTCCCTGCACCTATACCATCATTCGCTTCTTGCTCACCATTAAATACTACAGCTTTTCCTTCAAATAAATTACCTTCTTTTCCACTTATTTTTGCTACAGAACCTTCTGATGCTAAGTTGCCATATAATATTTGAAGATTTCCTGAAGATTTTAACGCTTTTTCTGTTGGGTGAATTACTTGTTGATCGTCCTCAAAACTTAACGGTTTTACATTAGCTAAATTTTCAGCCAAAGTTTTACCGGTAATTGTCATACAATCTCCGTGTAAATAGCCTTCTTCCAATAAATATTTCATGACGGCTGGAGTTCCTCCAACACCATGCACGTCTTCCATTAAGTATTCTCCACTTGGCTTTAAATCTGCAATTAAAGGCGTTCTATCGCTCACACGTTGAAAATCTTCTAGTGTAAATTCAATATCCGCAGCGTGCGCTATTGCCAAATAATGCAATACTGCATTAGTTGATCCTCCTAAGGCATTTACCAAAGCAACCGCATTCTCCAACGATTTTTTAGTAATAATGTCTAAAGGCTTTAAATCTAATTCCAATAAATTTTTAATGGCAGCTGCTATACGCTCACTTTCTGATTCTTTATGCGGATTTTCCGCAGGTATAGATGAATTGTAAGGCAATGCAAAACCCAATGCTTCAATTGACGAAGCCATAGTATTTGCAGTGTACATTCCTCCACAAGCACCAGCTCCTGGAATAGCGTTTTTAATAATTTCTCTATATTCTTCCTCTGTTATCTCTCCTGCAATTTTTTGCCCTAAGGCTTCAAATGCAGAAACAATATTTAATTTTCTTCCATTGTATTTTCCTGAAGCAATTGTACCTCCATACACCATTAACGATGGACGATTTAAACGCAACATTGCCATAATTGCTCCTGGCATATTTTTATCGCAACCTACAACCGTAACTAAACCATCGTAACTTTGTGCATTCATGACTATTTCAATAGAATCTGCAATGACATCACGAGATGGCAGTGAATAATTCATCCCTGAAGTTCCCATAGAAATACCATCACTTACACCAATAGTATTGAAAATTAAACCAACTTCATTGTTTTTATTAACTTCTTCTTTTATTTTTCCCGCCAACCCGTTTAGGTGCATATTACATGGATTACCATCATAACCAGTACTAGCTATACCAATTTGAGGTTTTTTCATGTCATCGTCAGTCAGCCCCACACCATATAACATGGCTTGTGCTGCTGGTTGTGTTGGATCTTGAGTTACTCTTTTACTATATTTATTTAGTTGCATTTATTCTAACGCTTTTTAAAATATTTTAAACTATGTTTAAAACAATCTGTTTTAAATTATTTATTTTTCAATAAGCCCCAAATTTAATTTAGGCATTTATTATTTTTGCTTTTATATTGAATTCATTACAATATCCACCATACTTAATTTTTACATAAAAAATTGATTTTTAGTAGTTTATATTCATTTTATTTACAACGATTATACTATAAAAAAACCTGCAACTTTTTAATGATGCAGGCTTTATAAATCTTTTATTATTAAAGCAAGTATCATTCTATCGTTTTTACGATAATGACAATAATTAAAATAATAATGTGTAATGCGTAGTTTTTCATATTGTTTTATAAAAAAACCTTCCTAAAAATTTAGGAAGGTTTGTATAAATTTAAAATACAATAACACTCCTTAATCTTGTGAAATAATCACAGAGACTAAAATAGAAATGATATTTGTATTGCTTATTTTCATTTGATTGAACAAATATGAAATTTTTTTCTGAATAAAGGAACTATTATTTCAAAAGTTTTTTTGCCTTAGCTCGAATGACTTCTTCAACTGTTATATTTTGAATTTTACTTTCTAACCACGATAAAATATCTAAATATAAAAAAGCCCTTTTTTCATGTGGATGATTTTCATATTGAATCAATTCTTCGTGAAGTTTAATAAATTCTTTACGTAAATCTTGTGGATAAATATTACTTAAATTTTTAAGAAACGCTATCATTTTACGCTGAACATCATGTAAATCATTCATTTTCAATAAAAACTTATAAGTAGATACTATTAGCTTTTCAATATTATAATCTAATCCCGCTTCATAATGCGCTACCAAGTTTAAAACCCTGGTAAAACACAATAAGTCCTCGCGCATTTTTAAGTCTTTATTTTTGATGATTTTATCTAAATAAAAAATACATTCTTCATTTTTTCCCGCTCCAAAATACAAACAACCAATCTTATAGTAAAAAACCATAATATGATGCGCATCAATTTTAGATTCAAATTCACTAATTTCTTTTAAAATTATAGGAACAAATTCGAGTCCTTTTGTGAATTTTCCTTCTAAAAAGAATAAGTTTAGCTTATTCTGATTGTAATAATGAAAAATTAAAGTGCGAGTATTATCATTAAGCTTAATGTTTTGCTCTAAAATATCTGTCTCTAGATTTTTTAGCACTTTGTTAAATTTTGTGCGCTGTTTTATAAGGAATAAAGATTCTAATAAATAGTTTAAACCCTTTAAATAAAAAACAGGATTTTGCTGTTTCATTGCTGGATTATCCTGAAATAAATCTACCCATTTTTGCGAATATTTATAACTCGACACAAAGTCTTGCATTATTAAACTATGCCATAAGTAAGCTTTGTATAAAAACAATTTTTCTTTAAAACCTAAATCAGACAATACATATTTCGGCAATCTTTTATTGAAATAGGTTGATACTTTTTTTGCATCAACAATGTCTTTTACATAACCTTCTTTTAACATAAGGCTATATAATTGTAACGATAAATTTGAAAGCTTGCTGATTCTAATATTTCGTAAACTTAACTCTTTTGCCTGCTCTGTAAGTTCATCTGCTCTATTACTTAAACTTCTTGTAATATACTGAGATTCAATAACTTTTTCAAATTCTACAATTTCATACGCCAAATTATTTTCACCACTATTTATTGCCAATTCTTTTGCCCTTTCTAATATTTTTAGGCTTTGATTGTAAAGTCCTTTACCATATAAAATAGCAGCAAAATCGAATTGTTCTCTAATTTGAGATCGAACATTTTGATGCACTGGATTAAACCGTAAACTCACTAAAATTTGCTTGTACAAATGAGCCTTCGTATTCGAAATTTGCTGTTTTTTAATTTTTGTTTTCTTCAGAATTAAATCATCCGTATATGAGGAAACTCTATCGAGTAAATTAAATAAAGTTATAAAGTTTGCCTCGGCATTTCCTCCTAATCTTCCAACGTATAATTTAAACTGTCTTTTTTCCGATTTTGACAATGATTTTATAAGTGAAAAAAGCGCATCTTTTTGGTCAATAGCCATTGTAACTAATTTTTTTGTAAAATACTTGTTTTAAGCGCTTTACAATTTAAAGCTGCTATTTGAATATAGTAAACAACCTTATTTGTTAATACACATACTAATGTATACCTATATTTTTGATATATCAAATTTGATAAAAAAAAACGAAGAATGAGTAAAAATCGAGTCCAAATTTTTGACACAACCTTAAGAGATGGTGAGCAAGTACCTGGTTGCAAGTTAAATACGGAACAAAAATTAATAATTGCCAAACAATTAGATATTTTAGGTGTTGACGTTATAGAAGCAGGTTTTCCTATTTCAAGCCCTGGAGATTTTACTTCTGTAGAAGAAATTTCTAAACTAATTAAAAATGCAACTGTTTGTGGACTAACAAGAGCACATCAAAAAGATATTGAAGTTGCAGCTCAAGCCTTAAAACATGCTAAAAGACCAAGAATACACACGGGAATTGGAACTTCAGATTCTCATATAATTCATAAATTTAGATCGAACCAAGAAGCTATTAAGCAACGGGCTTACGATGCAGTAGCATACGCAAAAAAGTTTGTCGAAGATGTTGAGTTTTATGCTGAAGATGCTGGAAGAACTGATAATGAGTATTTAGCACGAGTGCTGGAAGATGTTATTAAAGCTGGTGCAACTGTTTTGAATATTCCGGATACAACTGGATATTGTTTACCAGATGAATACGGTGCTAAAATAAAATATTTAGTCGATAATGTAAAAGGAATTGAAAACGTAACCATTTCTTGTCACTGCCATAATGATTTAGGCCTTGCTACCGCAAACGCCATTGCAGGTGTGCAAAATGGAGCTCGCCAAATAGAATGTACCATTAATGGTATTGGCGAAAGAGCAGGAAATACTTCTTTAGAAGAAGTTGTTATGATTTTAAAACAACATCCATATCTAAATCTTGATACTGGTATTAATACTAAAATGCTTTATGAAATGAGTCATTTAGTACAAGATAGTATGGGGATGATAGTGCAACCAAACAAAGCTATTGTTGGTGAAAATGCCTTTGCTCATAGTTCAGGAATTCATCAAGATGGTGTTATTAAAAATCGTGAAACTTACGAGATAATTGATCCAGCAGATGTTGGCGTTACTGAATCTTCTATTGTTTTAACAGCAAGAAGTGGAAGAGCTGCTTTGGCATACCGTGCTAAAAATGTTGGTTATGATATGACTAAAAATCAATTAGATGATGTTTATCCACAGTTTTTAAAATTTGCCGATCATCATAAAGAAGTAAACGATGAAGATCTTCACCATTTAATGGGACTGAATCATATTAAGCAAAGAGTGCATTTTTAAATTTTATTTGTATTTTTAAAAATGGATATAAAAATTGCTGTTTTATCAGGTGATGGAATTGGGCCAGAAGTTACGCAACAAGCCTTAAAAATCTTAGATGCGATTTCAGAAAAATACGGACATACTTTTACTTTCGAAAAAGCTTCAATTGGTGCAATTGCAATTGAGGAAACTGGCAATCCACTACCCGATGAAACTTTAAAAATTTGCTCAAATGCTGATGCTATTTTATTTGGCGCCATTGGAGATCCAAAATATGATAACGATCCTAGTTCAGTAATTAGACCCGAACAAGGACTTTTAAAACTTAGGAAAAGTTTAAACCTGTTTGCCAATATTCGTCCGTTAATTACCTATGACGATTTAATTTATAAATCGAATCTTAAAAAAGAAGTTATTAAAGGTACTGATTTTGTAATTTATAGAGAACTTACAAGTGGAATTTATTTTGGAAAAAAAGCATTAAGTAGCGATGAATCTGTTGCTTCTGACACCTGCACATATTCTATTGAAGAAATTGATAGAATTGCAGAACTTGCTTTTAAAGCCGCAATGGTACGACGAAAAAAGTTAACCTTAGTTGACAAAGCTAATGTATTAGAAACGTCAAGATTGTGGCGAAAACGTGTTATTAAAATTTCAAAAAAATATCCAAAAGTTTCGCTCAATTTTTTATTTGTTGACAATGCTGCAATGCAACTAATTTTAAACCCAACACAATTTGATGTTATTTTAACTGATAATATGTTTGGCGATATTTTATCGGACGAAGCAAGCGTAATTTCGGGTTCAATAGGATTATTAGCTTCAGCATCAATAGGAGAACATTCGGCTTTATTTGAACCAATTCATGGTGCTTACTCTAAGGCTAAAGGAAAAAATATTGCAAATCCGTTAGCTGCAATTTTATCAGCAGCTATGTTATTAGATCACTTTGAATTATTCGAGGAAGCTGAAGACATAAGAAATGCCATTGAAAAATCGATAGAACTAAGTATTACCACACCCGATTTAAACGATAAAAATCATTTTTCAACGACTAATGTTGGCAACTTTATTAGAGATTTCATCTTAGATGATAGCAATACATTTTATAATAAAGGTAATATTGATCTAGGGCAATCTACTATTATTTAATTTTTGCAATTCATACAACGCTTTTTTTAACGAAAATTTAAATACATTTTTTTGTAGTTTTATCCACATGGAAAAACATAAAAGTTTAAATGAAGCACTTGAATTTAGAAGGTCTGTACGAGTATATGACGCTGCTAAAGAATTAGATTCAAAAATTGTTTCCGATTGTATTAAAAAAGCAACTTTAGCACCCAATAGTAGCAATATGCAGCTTTGGGAATTTCACCATATAACTTCAGCAACTATTTTAGAAAAACTTGCGGTTGCCTGCCTTGGACAAAATGCGGCTACCACAGCAAAAGAAATGGTGGTAATTGTTGTACGTAAGGATTTATGGAAAAAACGTGCCAAATCGCATGTTTCTAATATGGAAAAACTTTTTGGAGAAAAATCTAAAGAAGAATATTCTAGTAGAGAAAAATTTGCGTTTAATTATTATAAAAAATTAATACCTTTTTTATATACAGAATTTCTGGGCATTTTTGGCGCGTTAAAATATTTATTTTCTTGGTGTGTAGGATTGTTTAAACCAACATACCGACAATTAAGAAAGTCCGATATTAGAATTGTCGCTCATAAAAGTGCTGGCTTAGCGGCTCAAACATTTATGCTAAGTATGGCTGCGGAAGGTTATGATACTTGCCCAATGGAAGGAATAGATTCTTTAAGGGTTAAAAAAATATTGAATTTACCTTACAGAAGTGAAATTAATATGGTTATTTCCTGTGGAATACGAAAACCTGAAGGAATATATGGTGAAAGGTTTAGAATACCTTTTGAAGAAGTTTATAAAAAGTGGTAGAAAATGACAGTTAAAGAAAACATCATACATAGAATAATTAATAGCAAAAATAAGCCTAAACTTAATTTTAGCTTAAAACATAAAACAGAAGCTTTTACCGATAATTTATTTCACACATTATTTGATGCAACTACTTGTGTTGAACAAAATATTAATCAGTTAGAAATCGATTTTAAAGAAATCTATAAGTTAGCTTGTACAAACCCTAAATTTACTTGTACCGATATTTGGCAACAGTTTTTAAAAACTCTACCTGAGATTCTTGAAAATTTAAATTTAGATGCTCAAGAATTTGTAAAAAGTGATCCAGCTTCAACAAACATTGAAGAAGTATATTTAGCGTATCCAGGTTTTTATGCTATTGCTATTTTCAGATTTAGCCACGAATTACTCTTATTAAACACACCACTAATTCCACGTTTAATGAGCGAGTATGCACATACTAAAACTGGAACAGACATTCATCCAGGTGCAACTATTGGTAATTCTTTTTTTATCGACCATGCTACTGGAACAGTAATTGGAGAAACTTGTATTATAAAAAATAATGTAAAAATTTACCAAGGTGTTACCTTGGGGGCTTTGCATGTTTCAAAAGAATTAATCAATACAAAGAGGCATCCTACTGTTGAAAACAATGTTACAATTTATGCTAATGCCACTATTTTAGGTGGAAAAACTGTAATTGGTGAAAATAGTACTATTGGCGGAAATGTTTGGATCACCAAATCAATTCCTAAAAATTCAATGGTGTATCATAAGCCTGAAATCATCTTAAAACCTAAAAAAAATGAAGCCTAAAACTATTTTAGATTTTATTGGAAATACACCTCTTGTAAAGGTTCAAAGCTTATTGCAAAAAAAAGGAGTCTCACTTTATTTAAAATTAGAAGGAAACAATCCTGGAGGAAGTGTAAAAGATCGTGCTGCCTATAACATGATTTCATCTGCTTTAAAACGAAACGAAATTAAAAAAGGTGATTCTTTAATCGAAGCAACCAGTGGAAATACTGGAATAGCACTGGCAATGATTGCGCAATTATTCGGTCTAAATATGGAGCTTGTAATGCCCGAAAATTCGACGAAAGAACGAGTACAAACAATGCGTGCTTATGGTGCAAAAGTCACTTTAACTTCTTCAGAAAAAGGGATAGAAGGTTCTCGTGCTTATGCTGAAAAAATGGCTGATGAAAAAGGCTATTTTATGCTGAATCAATTTGCAAACAACGATAATTGGAAAGCACATTACAAATCAACCGGACCTGAAATCTGGAAAGATACTAATGGAGAAATTACTCATTTTGTTTCTGCCATGGGAACTACAGGTACCATCATGGGCACTTCAACATATTTGAAAGATAAAAATAAAAACATTCAAATTATTGGTGCGCAACCAACCGATAACTCTAAAATTCCAGGAATAAGAAAATGGTCTCCTGAATTTTTGCCGAAAATTTTCGATCCAAAAAAAGTAGATAAAATTATAGAAGTTAGCGAAGATGAAGCTCGAGAAATGACTCGTAAACTTGCAAGTGGAGAAGGTGTTTTTGCTGGAATGAGTAGTGGAGGAGCAGTTGCAGCCGCGTTAAAATTAGCAAACACTATTTCTAAAGGAGTTTTAGTTGCCATTATTTGTGACCGAGGTGATCGTTATTTATCATCCAATTTATTTGAATAAATCGTTGTAGTATTATTGCAAATATATAATTGTCTTATTGGGGTTTTATTGTAATTTTGTTTCTCATATAATTCATAATTAATAAACATGAATAAAATTCAAATGGTAGACCTTAAAGGTCAATACACCAAAATCCAAGATCAAATAGACGAAAAAATATTAGAAGTTGTGAAATCTACTGCCTATATAAACGGACCAGAAGTTCACGCTTTTCAAAAAGAATTAGAAGAATATTTAGATGTTAAACATGTCATTCCTTGTGCAAATGGTACAGATGCCTTGCAAATTGGAATGATGGGATTGGGTTTAAAACCAGGAGACGAAGTCATTACTGCTGATTTTACTTTTGCGGCAACAGTTGAAGTTATTGCGCTTCTTGGTTTAACACCTGTTTTAGTTGATGTTGAAAAAGATTCATTTAATATTGATATAGATGCAATAAAAAACGCAATTACACCAAAAACTAAAGCAATTGTTCCAGTTCATTTATATGGACAATGCGCTAATATGGATGCTGTTTTAGAAATTGCAAAAGAACACAATCTATTCGTTATTGAGGATACTGCTCAAGCAATTGGGGCAGATTATACTTTTAAAGATGGTTCAAAAAAGAAAGCTGGAACTATTGGAGAAATAGGTACAACTTCATTTTTCCCTTCAAAAAATTTAGGCTGCTATGGAGATGGTGGTGCAATTTTTACCAATGATGATGATTTAGCACATATCATTAGAGGAATGGTGAACCACGGAATGTATAAAAGATATTATCATGATGTTGTTGGCGTTAATTCTAGACTAGACAGTATTCAAGCTGCTATTCTTCGCATTAAATTGCCATTATTAGATAGTTATTGTAAGGCAAGAAAAAAGGCTGCTGATACTTATTCTGAAGCATTTGTTTCAAATAAAAACATCGTTACACCAGTTATTAGTGATTTCACATCTCATGTGTTTCATCAATATACTTTGCAAATTTTAAATGGAAAGCGAAATGAACTTCACCAACACTTATTAGATAATAATATTCCAAATGCAATTTATTATCCTGTTCCATTACATAGTCAAAAAGCATATGTAGACGAACGTTATAATGAAGCCGATTTTAAAAATACCAATGAATTAATCGATACCGTAATTTCATTGCCAATGCATACTGAATTAGATGAAGAGCAGTTAACATTTATTACAAAAACAATCAACGATTTTGTAAATTAAAAAAATGAAAAAAGTATTAGTTACAGGCGGATTAGGATTTATTGGGTCTCACACCGTAGTTGAATTACAAAATGAGGGTTTTGAAGTGTTTATTATAGATAATTTATCAAATTCAACTATTGATGTTTTAGCTAAAATTACTTCAATTACTAACATTAAACCCAACTACTTTAACATTGATTTAAAAAATAAGTTAGCTGTTAAAGACTTTTTTCAGAAAAATGATGTAAATGGAGTTATTCATTTTGCTGCCTCAAAAGCGGTTGGTGAAAGTGTGCAAATGCCTTTAGAATATTACGAAAATAACATTGGAAGTTTAGTTTACATTTTACAAGAAATGAAAGCTAACAACATCAATAATTTTATATTTAGTTCTTCTTGTACAGTTTACGGGCAAGCTGATGAATTACCAATTACTGAAAGTGCACCAATAAAACCTGCTGAATCTCCTTACGGAAACACAAAGCAAATTGGTGAAGAAATTATTAAAGAAGCTACAAATGTTTCTAATTTAAAAGCAATTGCTTTACGTTATTTCAACCCAATTGGAGCGCACGAAACTGCAAAAATTGGAGAATTACCAATTGGAGTTCCTCAAAATTTAATTCCTTTTGTAGTACAAACTGCGGCTGGAATTCGTAAAGAATTATCGGTTTTTGGTAGTGATTATCCTACCCCCGATGGAACGGCGGTTCGTGATTATATTCATGTGGTTGATTTAGCTAAGGCTCATATTGCAGCACTAAAACGATTGTTTAAAAATAAGAATAAATCCAACTTTGAAGTTTTCAATCTTGGAACTGGGAAAGGGAATTCGGTTTTAGAAATCATCAAATCTTTTGAAAAAGTAACTGGAAAGAAAGTCAATTATAAATTAGCAGAACGAAGAGAAGGTGATATAACTTCTGCTTATGCCGATACTAATTTTGCGAACGACGAATTAGGATGGAAAACCGAATTATCGCTAGATCAAGCGTTATTATCAGCTTGGAAATGGCAAGAAACGCTGAAATAGATTCCTGCCTTCGCAGGAATGACAATAAAAAACTCCTTTGAAATAGTATTCAAAGGAGTTTTTTATTATTTGACTGTTAATTACTAAAAACTAACAACCCAAAACTTATAACTATAGAGTTGCTCCACTCGCCGCAACTGTTCTATCAATTTTACGCATCAATCCTTGTAAAACTTTTCCAGGGCCAACTTCAATAAATTCAGTTCCTCCATCGGCAATCATTGCTTGTACACATTGTGTCCAACGTACAGGAGCAGTTAATTGTGCTATTAAATTTTCTTTAATTTCTGAAGGTTCAATAACAGCTTTTGCCACCACATTTTGATAAACTGGACAAGTTGGATTACTAAATACCGTATTTTCTATAGCCTCAGCTAATTCTTCTCTTGCTGGTGCCATTAATGGAGAATGAAAAGCTCCGCCAACTGGCAATTTCAAAGCTCTTCTTGCTCCTTTTTCAGTAAGTGCCTCACAAGCTTTATCTATGGCTTCAATTTCGCCTGAAATTACTAATTGACCAGGGCAGTTGTAGTTTGCAGCAACTACTACTCCATCGATACTTTCACAAACTTCTTCAACCACTTCATCGGCTAAACCTAATACAGCAGCCATCGTAGATTCTTGTGCTTCACACGCTTTTTGCATTGCCAAAGCTCTTTTTGAAACTAATTTTAATCCATCTTCAAAAGTTAAAACGCCATTTGCTACTAATGCGGAAAGTTCCCCTAAAGAATGACCTGCAACCATTTCTGGCTCAAAATCATCACCCAATACTTTGGCTAATATTACGGAATGTAAAAATATGGCTGGCTGGGTAACTTTTGTTTGTTTCAATTCTTCCGCAGTTCCTTCAAACATAATATCTGTGATTGAAAAATCTAGAATTTCATTTGCCTTTTCGAATAATTCTTGAGCTAATGGATAGTTTTCATACAAATCCAAACCCATTCCTGAAAATTGTGCTCCCTGACCAGGAAAAATATATGCTTTCATTATAGTATCTCTGTTTTAATTTCAAAACGCAAAAATAGGAATATTTTGCTATATTCGTGTTAACCAACATTAAATGAATTCAAAACTTAAATCTGAAGCCTTTACAATTTACCTAATTTTAGGTTCTATGTTTATTGCAGCTTTGGTTGCTTCAAACTTAATTTTTCAGAAATTCTTTTACTGGAATCCGTTTGGAATTTATCGTTTTGAATTATCTGTTGGAATTCTACCTTACCCAATTACCTTTTTAATTACCGATGTAATTTCTGAAATTTATGGAAAGAAAAAAGCTAACCAAGTTGTAATTACTGGTATTTTTGCATCGTTCTTTTCAATGCTCATTATTCTTGTGGCAAATTATACACCCGCTATAGAAGGTTCGCCCATAAATAATGAAACTTTTAACAAGGTTTTTGGACTTTCACCAATTGCAGTTTTAGCATCAATGCTCGCTTATTTATTTGCACAGTTTATCGACATTAGAATTTTCCATTTTTGGAAACGAAAAACCAAAGGAAAACACCTGTGGTTGAGAAATAATTTTTCCACCTTTTCATCCCAATTCATCGATACCTTTACCGTTGTATTTTTACTTTGTAGCTTTAATGTTTTACCTTGGAATATGTTTTCTACATTATTAATCAGTGGTTTTTTATTTAAAATTATCATTGCTGCACTAGATACTCCAATATTATATGGTATTGTTTATTTATTTAAAAAAAGATTCCATTTAAAACAAGGAGAAGAGATAAAGTTATTAGACTAAAAGTTGGCATATATTTTGCAATATTTCAATTAAACAGGTAACAATTTATAACCTTTGTTGATATATAATTGTAAGTGAAACATAAAGTAAATGACTTCGTCATCACTAAAAAGAAACATTTACAAATAATTAAAAACTATGAATTTCAATAATTTTAAAAAGATTGGTTTTCTATTTGGAATCTTAATTATTGCAGTGAGTTGTGGTAAATCAGAAATTAATATTCCAAATTGTATTGATTCTAAAATTACGGAGTTAAAAAATGCTCCTGTTCAAAATCCACCTACTGAAGTTTGGAAATGGGAAGAAAGTGGAACTATTTATTATTATATAACTTCAGATTGTTGTGACCAATACAATTATTTGTACAATGAAAATTGTGAAATAGTGTGTGCTCCTGATGGAGGAATTATAGGTGCTGGAGATGGCAATTGCCCTGAGTTTTCCTCAGAAGTTGTAAAGACTTTATTATGGAAAGATGATAGAAACTAATTTATTTTAAAGGTCTTTTTTTAATCATTCCACCTTTAGTATCTTTTATACTGTTCATAATGATAAACGCATCTTCGTCTATTTTATCAATTTCAGTCTTCATTTTGGCGATTTCTAGTCGAGTTACAATAGTATAAAGAATATCGAAATTTGTGAGGTCTTGTCCTTTCTTTCCAAAACCACCTTTTCCAGCATAAACGGTAACACCTCGCCCTAAGCTTTCAGTAATCATAACCCTTATTCTTTCACTTTTAGCAGAAATAATCGTAATTCCGGTATATTCCTCAACACCTTCAATAATAAAGTCAACAGTTTTTGCCGCCGCCATATATGTTAACATAGCATACAATGCTACTTCTATAGAAAGAATATAAGCTCCAAAAGAAAATATAATAATGTTACCAATTAAAATTACATCACCAATTGTTAGGCCTGTTTTTTTACTAATGTAAATTGCCAACACTTCAGTTCCGTCAATAACAGCACCTCCTCTAATTGCCATTCCAATTCCACCACCTAAGAAAAAACCTCCAAAAACAGCGATTAATAATTTATCTGAAGTAATTAAAGGATACGGAATAAAATGCACGGTTAATGCCAATGCTAAAATTGCCAAAATACTTTTAATAGCAAATTGTTTTCCAATATTGGAATAACCCAAAATGATAAATGGTAAATTTACAATTACAATAAGTACCGAAAGTGAAAAGCCTGTAGTTTCTGAGATTAATAATGATATTCCCATAGCACCGCCATCAATAAAAGAGTTTGGCAGTAAAAATCCTTTTAAACCAAAACCAGCAGAAACAACCCCTATTAAAATAAAAAACACCTCGCTAATGCTGTGAGAAATACTGACTTCAATATTTTTTACTTCTTCAGATATTTTTTTATCAGCTGCAATCTGATTCTTTTTAAATCTACGTCTTACAGTTTTAACAACTAAATTATGAATAAATGCAATCATATATTAATTTAATATTTTATTAATTACTTAACTGTAAGTATTACCTTATAACCTTCATTATTTCTAACATTAAAAACAGTTCCGTTCTCAAAAAGTAAATATTGACCTTTTACACCAATTAACTTTCCAGTAAAGCTTGGTGTTTTTTCTAAATTTAACGACCTAATTTTTGTTGGATATTTTTCTACCGGATAATTGAGCTCAGTAACTTTGCTGTTGTTTTCTAAAAAATATGGCTCAACTTCTTTAGGAATATGCGTTTTTAATGCTTCTCGTTCTTGTAACAAATCTGCTTCAACAATATCGTTTTTCAACATTTTTTGCCAGCTTGTTTTGTCAGCTACAAATTCTTTTAATGCAACTTCTGTAATTCCAGCTAAATAACGATTTGGTACTTCTACAATCTCTAAAGCTTTTGATGCACCTTGATCTATCCAACGTGTTGGTACTTGTGTTTTTCTTGTAACACCAACTTTTACATTGCTCGAAACTGCTAAATACACAATATGAGGTTGTAACTGCACGCTTTTTTCATATTCCAAATCTCTATCTTCAATTCCTTTATGCGCTGTACTTAATTCAGGTTTCATAATCCAATCACCAACAGCTGCACTTTTATAAAAACAATCGTAACAAAATCCTTGTCTGAATATTTTCTTATCCTCACCACAACACAAACATTGGTAACCATTAAAAGTAAATTCTAATTCTTTCCCTAATAATTGGTTAAAATTTAAAAAATCTTTTTCTGTATTTAGGTAATACTGAATTTCATCTCCAAACTCGGTTATCATTTTTTTTAAAACTGCCTTATATTGCATAAAAGTTTTTATTAAATTTAACTTGTTAAATATACTTAATAATATATGCCTTTTACAATAGTAAATTCAATAATTTCTTGGTTTTTAAAAAAGAGAAAACATCAAATGGAGTTGTTTTTAAAATATCCTAACGATGTTCAAACAGAACTTCTTTTTAGATTATTGCATAAAGCTGAGAACACGGAGATTGGTAAAAATTATCAATTTTCTAATTTAAAATCATACGAGCAATTCAATAAAACAGTACCTATTCAACAATATGAATCTATTGAGCCTTTAATAGAAAGAACTAGAAAAGGAGAACAAAATGTATTTTGGCCAACCACTATTAAATGGTTTGCAAAATCAAGTGGTACCACAAATTCGAAAAGTAAATTTATCCCTGTAAGTGACGAGGCTCTGGAAGATTGTCATTTTAAAGCTGGAAAAGACATGCTTTGTTTGTATTTTAATAATAATGAAGAAGCTCTATTATTTACTGGAAAAGGATTAAGATTAGGTGGAAGTAGTGCCGTTTATGAGGACAACAATTCATATTTTGGTGATTTATCGGCCATTATTATTGAAAATATGCCTTTTTGGGCAGATTTCAGTAGTGCTCCAAAACAAGAAATTGCTTTAATGGATGAATGGGAATCTAAAATGAAAGCCATCGTTGATGAAACTATTGAAGAAGATATTACTAGCCTTGTAGGAGTTCCTTCTTGGATGCTAGTCCTATTAAATAAAGTATTGGAAAGAACGGGTAAAAATAATATTTTAGAGGTTTGGCCAAACCTAGAAGTCTATTTTCATGGAGGTGTAAACTTCAATCCTTATCGAGAGCAATTCAAGAAATTAATTCCAAAAAAAGATTTTAAATATTACGAAACATACAATGCTTCTGAAGGCTTTTTCGCAATTCAGGATTTGAACAATTCATTAGATTTATTACTCATGTTAGATTATGGAATTTTTTATGAATTTATTCCAATGAATGAATACAATGGTGAAGATTCTATTGCTATTCCTTTAGAACAAGTAAAACTCGAAGAAAATTACGCTTTGGTTATTACAACCAATGGAGGTTTATGGAGATATTTAATTGGAGACACCGTTAAATTTACTTCTTTAAAACCATATCGTATTCGTATTACAGGTAGAACAAAGCATTTTATAAATGTTTTTGGTGAAGAACTTATTATTGAAAATGTTGAAGAAGCCTTAAACCAGGCTTGTTTAAAAACCAATGCAGAAGTTTCGGAATATACCGTTGCACCTATTTTTATGGTTGACAAAAAAAATGGTGGACACGAATGGGCTATTGAATTTAAAAAACAGCCAAAAAACATCAATTATTTTGTTGAATTATTAGACAATGCTTTAAAAGCAATCAATTCAGATTATGAAGCAAAACGATACAATAATATGTCACTTGCGCTTCCTAAAGTAAATATTTTAGCTACCGGAACATTTTACAATTGGCTTAAAGAAAAAGGAAAATTAGGCGGACAACATAAAGTGCCAAGGCTTTCAAATTCTAGAAAATGTTTGGAGGAAATTTTAAAAGTAAATTTATTTGTTTAATGCTTATATTTTTCTCTCAATAACATAATTCACCATAATTTGAAGCGAGTTTTTAAACTCAGAATCTGGGTAATCATCTAGTATTTCCATAGCTCTTTCTTGGTACGATTTCATTTTTGAAATAGTATATTCAATACCTCCATTATTTTTAACAAATTCAATAACTTCTTTAACCCTCTTTGTATTTCTATTATGGTTTTTTACCGAATTAATAAGCCACTTCTTGTCCTTTTTTGAGCAATTATTTAACGTATAAATTAAAGGCAACGTCATTTTTTGCTCCTTTATATCGATACCTGTAGGTTTTCCAATTTTAGCATTGGTATAATCGAATAAATCGTCTTTAATTTGAAAAGCAATTCCTATTAACTCTCCAAAAAAACGCATTTTTTCAATTTCTTCCGTCTCACTCCCAACTGAAGCTGCTCCAATTCCACAACAAGCTGCAATTAATGTCGCTGTTTTTTGTCGGATAATTTCAAAATAAACCTCCTCGGTTATATCTAATTTTCTCGCTTTTTCAATTTGCAATAATTCGCCTTCACTCATTTCGCGAACTGCAATAGAAATTAATTTTAAAATATCGAAATCATCATTATCAATAGAAAGTAACAAACCTTTTGATAATAAAAAATCACCCACTAAAACGGCAATTTTATTTTTCCACAAAGCATTGATCGAGAAAAACCCTCTTCTTCTGTTACTATCATCCACCACATCATCATGAACTAAAGTAGCGGTATGAATGAGTTCAATAATTGAAGCGCCTCGATAGGTGCGCTCGTCAAACTTACCTCCGGAAACCATTTTTGCTATTAAAAAAACAAACATCGGACGCATTTGTTTCCCCTTTCTTCGAACTATATAATGTGTAATTCTATTTAAAAGTGGAACTTTGGTAATCATAGCCTCTCTGAACTTACTTTCAAAGAGTTCCATTTCTTGTAATATGGGTTGTTTTATTTGTTCTATGGGCTTCATTAACTACACAAAAATAACTGTTTATTTTTTAATTGTAATTTCAATTTTTGAGTTAACCAAAATAGCAAAAAAAAGGGAAGCAAATGCTTCCCTTTAAATTTATTTTACTCTATGCTGAATATTAATCGATTCTACGTGAATCGCTTTAAAAACTTCTTCAACAAATGCCTTGCTCAAACCTCTGTTTTGGCCAGCCTCAACCATAGCCGTCAAAATATCTGACCATCTTCCACTTTGTAAAATAGAAACATTCTCCTTATGTTTTAATTTTCCTATTCCCTCTGCAACCACCATTCTATCACCTAAGATGTCAACAATATTACTATCTATTAAATCTAGCTCTTTTCTGTATAAATTTAATTTACTTTGAAAACTTTCTTTAGAACTTGTTTTCTGACGAATTCTTAAATCCTGCGTAATTTTATGTAATTGTGCTGGTGTAATTTGCTGTGCAGCATCACTCCAAGCATTGTCTGGGTCAACATGAGTTTCAATCATAAACCCGTCAAAATTTAAATCTAAAGCCGTTTGAGAAACATCTAAAATCGTATCTCTTCGACCACAAATATGTGATGGATCTAAAATTAACGGTAAATCTGGAAATTCTTTTTTCAATTCAATAGCAATATGCCATTTTGGTTTATTTCTATAATGACCTGTATTATAAGCCGAAAACCCACGGTGAATAACTCCTAATTGAGAAATTCCGTTTGCTTGAAAACGCTCAACTCCACCTAACCATAACGCTAAATCAGGATTTACTGGATTCTTCACTAAAACTGGTTTGTTAACGCCTTTTAAAGCATCAGCAATTTCTTGTACTGCAAACGGATTTACAGTTGTTCTAGCACCAATCCATAAAATATCTACATCTGCTTTTAAGGCTAACTCTACGTGATTTGCGTTTCCAACTTCAGTTGTAATTTTCATTCCTGTTTCCTCGCGAACTCTTTGTAACCAAGGCAATCCAATTCCTCCAACACCCTCAAAACCTCCAGGTCTCGTTCTTGGCTTCCAAATACCAGCTCTAAATACATTGGTATCAGTATCTTTTAATAAGTGTGCTGTTTTTAATACTTGTTCCTCAGTTTCTGCACTACAAGGTCCAGCAATTACAATTGGATGGTCTAATCCCATTCCATCTAACCATTTTCTATTTTCTTTCGTTATTTCCATCTTAATTTAGTTTCTTATTTAGTCGTTCTCTTTAATTCCGTTTAGTATTGATTTTATATAATTTGTGTTTTTCATTGATGTTTTTAACCCTTTATCATCAGCATTTTCAATTAACTCTTTAAACTCGCTTAAATTTTTAATATACTCTTCTAATGATCTTAAAATATTTTCTTTATTTTCTAAAAATATCGGTGCCCAAGTATTTGCATTACTCTTTGCCAAACGCACGGTGGAAGCAAAACCTGTACTTGCCATATCAAAAATAGCTTCTTCATTTTTCTCAATTTGTAACACCGTTTTTCCCAACATAAAAGAACTAATATGCGACAAGTGCGAAACATAAGCAATATGCCTATCGTGTTCAACCGGATTCATCATTTTAATTCTCATATTTAATAATTTGAAAATACTAATGGCTTTGTCTAATATTTTCCAATTGGTTTTATCAGGTTCACAAATAATATTTACTTTATCATCGAACAAATTTAAAATAGCCGCTTCTGGCCCTGAAAATTCAGTACCAGCTAAAGGATGTGCTGCCACAAAGTTTTTACGTTTTTTATGATTTTTAACTTGTATGCAAATCTCATTTTTTACTGAACCAACATCAAAAACCAAACAATCATTATTAATTGAGTCCAAAACTTTATTGGTAACCTTCCCTATTAAATTTACAGGAACTGCTATTATCACTACGGAAGCTTTTTCAACATCGGAAAAATCTCCTTTTCGGTCAATTACACCCAATTCGATTGCTTTTTTAATATGAGTTTCGTTTGTATCTAAACCAACAACCTCATATTTACCGCGAAGTTTCAAATCTTTTGCTAGTGAGCCTCCTATTAAACCTAAACCTATAACAACTAATTTGTCCATTACTTAATTTTTACAGTTTCCAATCTGTTTAATACTTCATTCAAAACTTCAGTTGAAACACATAACGAAGCCCTAATATAGCCTTCTCCATTCGTTCCAAAAATAGTTCCAGGGGTTATAAAAATATCTTTTTGATATAACAACTTATCGGTAAAATCTTCTGCTAAATTTCCTTTTGGAAGTTTTGCCCACACAAATAATCCACCAATCGATTTATCATACGTACAATTTAAAGCGTCGAATACTTCCCAAACTAATTTTCTTCTTTTCGTATAAATTGCATTTAAATCGCTAAACCAAAATTTTGAGCTTTTTAAAGCCTTAACCGCACCTTTTTGAATTCCTAGAAACATTCCAGAATCCATATTACTTTTAACTTGTAAAATTGTTTTAATAATTTCTGCGTCACCTACCACCATTCCAACACGCCAACCAGCCATATTAAATGTTTTACTTAATGAGTTTAGTTCAATCGCAACTTCCTTTGCCCCTTCAATTTCTAAAATACTGGTTGGATTTTCATTTAAAATAAAGCTATACGGATTGTCATTTACAATTAAAATATTGTGTTTTTTCGCAAAAGCAATTAACTCTCTAAAACTCTCTTTTGTCGCTACAGCACCTGTTGGCATATGCGGATAATTGACCCACATAATTTTTACTTTCGATAAATCTTCTTTTTCTAATTCCTCTAAATTTGGTAACCAATTCGTTGCTTCATTTAAATTATATAATACTGCTTCGGCTTCTACTAATTTAGTTACCGATGCGTATGTTGGATAACCTGGATTTGGAATTAAAACTTTATCACCTTTATTTAAAAAAGCCATAGAAATGTGCATAATCCCTTCTTTCGAGCCCATTAATGGCAACACTTCCGTATTTGAATTTAACGAAACATTATAATTGTTTTTATAAAAATCACAAAAAGCCGCGCGCAATTCTGGAATACCTTGATAACTTTGATATTGGTGCACATTTGGCAATACCATTGCTTTTTTTATTTCTTCAACAACCGCTTTTGGTGGCGCCAAATCTGGGCTACCAATAGCAATATTTATAATGTTTTTTCCTTCGCTACGAAGTGTTGCTATTTCTCTTAATTTTCTTGAAAAATAGTATTCCTTCACTTCTCCTAGCCTAGCTGCTTTTTGAATCATTACCTTTTTCCTTTATTGTATTCTCCTAAAACTTGTAAAATCTCTACTTTATCTTTAACCTCGTTTAATGCATTGTAATAATCGGCATAATTTTTAAAAATGAAATCTGCAAAAAACGCATACGACCAAGGTTTATCTATAATTGGCATCGACTGAATTTTTGAAAGATTTAATTCGTGGTTAGCTAAAATTGTTAAAACCTCGGCTAAACTTCCTTCTTTATGTCCTGTAATAAACTTTATTGAGGCTTTATTTGCCGAAACACTACTTTTATTTTCAGATTTTGTTAAAATAAAAAACCGAGTAGAATTCTCTTTAATTGTTTGAATATTCGGTGCTAAAATTGTTAAATCGTAAATTTCAGCAGCCATTTTACTTGCTATTGCACCAATTCCTTTTAATTGATTTTCTTGAATTCTTCTTGCAACATCAGCCGTATCTTTATCTTCAATTAACTTTATATGAGGGTGTTTTTTAAAAAACTCATGACATTGTAACAACGCCATTGGGTGTGAATACACTTCTTTTATATCTTCAATTTTTTGTCCATTTAACACCATTAAATTATGATGAATTGGCAAATGATGTTCACCACAAATTGTTAAGTTATTTGTATCTATCAAAGCATAGTTTGGCAAAATAGCACCAGCAATTGTGTTTTCGATAGCCATAATGATAACTTCTGCTTTTTTGGTGTGCAATAGCTTTGGCATTTCACTAAATGAAAGGCATTCAATTAAATCAATATTTTTTCCAAAATATGATTCCGCCACAATGTGATGAAATGAACCTTTAATACCCTGAATTGCTACCTTCATTATCTTTTAAATTTGAATCAAAAAAAAATCTCGAAAAATTTCGAGACCTAAATATTTATTTTTTTAAAAATAACACATACAAAGCCTCACCTCTTATTGTTAAAATAAAAGTAAAAATAGAAGCTATTCCAAGTGTTATTTGTTATCATAAATCCTTAAATATGAGCACAAATCTATACATTAATTTTAAATAAGCAATAAATTTTTCAAAAAATATAACCTTTCCCTATTATTCCTAATTATTCAATGGTTTTAATAATTTATCATTAATTTTTCATAAGTAAAACTGTAAATACCACATTCTATTTTCTAATATTTTGAATTACATGTATTTTATGTTTAATAAATTTTCATATAAATTGGCTAACTTTACCGTTAATTATTCCAATTTAATGAAATCTAAAAATAGAACCTATATAATTGCTTTTCTTCTGATAATTATATCATCATCAAAATCAATTGCTCAGCAAAATTCACTAGCGTACAATGTAGAATTAAATGCTGGTATTTCTTCAGAAGAAACACTTCCTTTTTGGATGACAGCCAATAAATTTGGAAACATTCCAAATGAGAATTATGGCTTGGTAAAAGGTGCATTATTTAAAGAATTTTTAAACAATGAAAATGATTTTGATATCTCCTTTAAATCTTCATTTTTAAGTTCATTCTCAAAAGAAGATTCAAAAGTAATTATTGAGGAATTAAACTTAAATCTTCGTTACAAAAACTGGATCTTGGAATTAGGGAATAAACATGACGATATTCTCTGGGAAGGTTTGTCATCTTCTAACGGAAACATTATAAAATCTACAAATACAAGAGCAGTCCCGGGTATTAATCTAAAAACTGACGGATATATTCAACTTCCTTTTGCGAAAAATTGGTTAACAACCAATATGAATTTTGCAGAGCATTTTTTAACCGACAAAAGGTTTGTAGATAATGCGCAATTACACCATAAAAGCCTATATCTCAAGTCTAAATTAAGCGATAAATTAAATTTAATAACTGGTTTAGAACATTATGCGATTTGGGGTGGAACTTCTGAAACTTTTGGAGAACAACCAAATAGTTTTAAAGATTTTATAAAAGTAATAACTGGTGCTGCTGGTAATGAAGAATCGGATCCTGGAGAGCAAATTAACGCACTTGGAAATCATCTTGGTCAATATTATATAGAGTTTAATTATAACGGCGACAACACCAATTGGAATTTTTATTGGTCACATCTTTTTGAAGATAGATCGGGCAGAGAAATGATCAATTATCCAGATGCTTTATATGGCTTATTTCTCGATTTAAAACAACCCGAACATATTATTTCACACATCCTTTTTGAATATACACACACCAAACATATGAGTGGAACGGAAGGATTTAGCGGATTCGACAATTATTTTAACAATAGAATTTACCAAAGTGGCTGGACTTATTTTGGAAGAACCATTGGGTCGCCATTTTTCCCGACAAGAGAAACTGAGAACGGATTAACCGAAGGTATTCTTGGTAGTCATAACCGTTTTTCGTCGGTTAATATTGGACTAAAAGGGTTTATAAACCCAACTTTATCCTATAAAACCAATGTAAGTTATACCTCTTATCCGGGTTGGTTCGATACTCCTATAAATGAAAAACAACTTTCAGGAGTTTTTGAATTATTTGTAAATCATCATAATTTACCATTTCAACTTTCAGTAGGAGCCGCTGTAGATTCTGGAGATTTTTTACCAAATAACGTAGGCGGATTTGTTAAGTTAATTAAATCTGGAAAATTTTAATCTTATGTTTTCATTTTTCAACAAATCAAAATTAACGTCTTTATTCCCGGAAAATTATATCGATTTTCATAATCATTTATTACCAAATATTGACGATGGCTCTAAAGGGTTTGAGGAATCTCTTAACTTAATTAAAAGACTTTCTAGTTACGGCATTAAGAATTTCGTTTGCTCGCCACATATTATGGAAAGCGTTTGGGAAAACACGCCTGAAATTATTCACGCCAAATTATTTGAGTTACAAGATTATTTAAAAAAGCAAGGTGTTACCGATATAAAATTAAGAGCTGCCGCAGAATATATGATGGATCATAATTTTGAAAAAATATTAAAGTCTGAAAAATTACTCACTATAAAAGGTGACTATATTTTAGTTGAAATGTCGTTTATAAACGCCCCTATAAATTTGTACGATCTTCTTTTTGAAATGCAAATTGCGGGTTATAAACCAATATTGGCACACCCTGAACGCTATTCTTTTTTACAAAATAATTTTGAAGAATATTACAAACTTAAAAATGCGGGTTGCAAATTTCAGTTAAACCTTTTAAGCTTGTCTAACTATTACGGACCTGAAGTAACAAAAACCTCGAAAAAATTACTTGCAAACAATTTAATCGATTTTACTGGTACTGACACTCACAATATGCGGCATTTAGACTTTTTAGAATCGATTAACAATTCACAACTTATAAAATTGGTAAAACCAATTTTAGCCAATAATGAACAGCTTATTTAAACCTTAGAGCCTTTGTTGAAAATTTGACATTTCGAGTAAAATTTGTACTTCGACCATGCTAAACTGAACTATCGAGAAAAAGAATTGTTATATTTGACTTAATGGAAAAACAACAAGATCCAACATATTGCAAAAGCTACTAAGAAGAGTAAATATTTTGCAATTTCGACTGCAAGTTCACCTACACATACTGCATATTTTAGAGAAAAAGCAATGGATAATTGGAATAAGGGAGGGCAAAATTTAAGTTTTTATTTGAACGCATTGTGCGAGTAAATACTCTTAAAAATAAAATATTGAATTATTCTAAACGCTTCAGTTAAAAAAACATTCTTAAAATTAAAATTGTTTCTAAAACAAAAACATTAATTTTAAATATCAAAAAAAACGGATTCAAACTCCAATATTTTTAATACACTGAATTAAGACTCATTCAAATCAATAATTATGAAAAATTTAAAATCAAATATTTATTTTAAAGTTGGAATCATCATTTTTCTAATGTTGATATTGATGATACCAACAGCAATGGTTGAAAGTTTAATTCACGAAAGAGAAAATGTACAAGCCAGAGCCATTGAAGAAGTGAGTTCTAAATGGGGAAAAGGCCAAATAATTTCAGGCCCTTTTATTTCAATTCCATTTGATAAATATGTAAAACGATTCAACAAAAAAGATTCCATTAACGAAATTATTGTATTAAAAGAATGGGCACATTTTTTACCTGAAGAATTGAAAATTGATGGAAATATTGTTCCAGAAAAAAGATACCGAGGAATTTATGAAGTGGTAGTTTACGAGTCTAAATTAAAAATTGAAGGAAATTTTGATAACCTCAATTTCAAAAAACTAGACATCGATAAAAAAGATGTCCATTTTGACAAAGCAACCATTAATTTTGGCATCAACGATTTAAAAGGAATTGAAAAACAAGTATCCATAAACTGGAATAACAAAAACATCTCATTCAATTCGGGTACTGCAACAAAACACATTATTTCAAGCGGAATAAATGCTGTTGTTCCCATTCGAAAAGACAGCGTTACTAATTACGAATTTACCACTGAAATTGATCTTAAAGGAAGTCAATATTTGTATTTTACACCTGTTGGAAAAACGACAGACATTACCATTAATTCTGATTGGCAAACTCCAAGTTTTACAGGAATGTATTTGCCAGATGATAGAACTGTTTCTGAACAAGGTTTTGAATCTAAATGGAATATTCTTCATTTAAATAGAAACTACCCGCAAGAATGGGTTGGAAATTCATTTGAAATTGATTCTAGTTCTTTTGGTACAGATTTGCTTTTACCAGTTGACAATTACAAAAAATCGTATCGTGTAGCGAGGTATGCTATTCTATTTTTAGTATTAACTTTTGTCACTTTTTTCTTTGTTGAAGTTATGAAAAAGGTGTTTATCCATCCAATTCAATATTTATTAGTTGGTATTGCCATCATTGTTTTTTACACGCTACTACTATCATTAAGTGAACATATAAAATTTAATATTGCTTATATTCTAGCCTCCGTTTTAACCATCTCATTGGTTTCATTGTATACCATCGCAATCTTAAAATCGAAACAAGTTGGCTTTTTAATATTCGGTATTTTATTTATAATGTATGCCTTCATTTTTACCATTATTCAATTAGAAGATTATGCGTTGTTAATTGGTAGTATTGGAATGTTTACCATACTGGGTATTGTTATGTATTACTCTCGTAAAATTGATTGGTATAACATTAAATTAGGTGCTGAATAGAAGGTGAATTTCCCTAATTTATGTCATCGTATTATACCCAAAAAGGTTGTATATTTGATAGCGTTTTTCTTGAAATTAAAAGCGCATATTTATAATTAAATATAGGATCAAAAAATGAGAGATTTAGAAATACTAATGAACCCTAATAAACTGGTTAAACATTTAAAAAAACCAGCAAGGGAATTCACAAAATACGATATTATAAAATTTATAGACGACCATCAAATTGAAATGCTAAACTTTAGATATGTTGGTGAAGATGGCAAATTAAAAACCTTGAATTTTGTAATTACAAGTAAAGATTATTTAGAATCTATTTTATCGACTGGTGAACGTGTTGACGGATCTAGTTTATTTTCTTACATAGAAGCTGACTCAAGTGATTTGTACGTTATCCCAAGATTTAGAACTGCATTTATAAATCCGTTTACAGAACATCCTACATTGGATATTTTATGCTCGTTTTACACCAAAGATGGAAAGCCTTTAGAAAGTGCTCCTGAATATATTTTAAAGAAAGCATCGACAAAATTTACCGAAGACACTGGCTATAATTTTAAAGCCATGGGCGAATTGGAATACTATTTAATTTGTGAAAAGAATGATTTATATCCTTCCGATGATCAAAAAGGGTATCACGAAGCTTCACCATTTACAAATTGGGAAAATTTAAGAACTGAAGCCTTACTTGTTATTGCCCAATGTGGTGGAAAAATTAAATACGGACATTCAGAAGTTGGAAATTTCAGCACTGATACTCATATGTATGAACAAAATGAAATTGAATTTATTCCAGTTGATCCAGAAGAAGCGGTTGAACAACTAATTATTTCTAAATGGATTCTTCGTATGCTAGGTAAAAAACACAATGTCGTTATTAGTTTTGCGCCAAAAATTACCGTAGGAAAAGCTGGAAGTGGCCTGCATATTCATATGATGTTAGAAAAAAATGACATCAATTATATTGCTGATGAAGTTGGCTTAACTGATATTGCTAAAAAAATGATTGCTGGAATTTTGGAACGAGCAGAATCCTTAACTGCTTTTGGAAATACGATTCCTACCTCCTATTTAAGATTGGTACCACACCAAGAAGCACCAACTATGGTTTGCTGGGGTGATAGCAACCGTTCGGTGCTAGTTAGAGTTCCACTTGGTTGGATTGCTAAAACTAACATGATTAAAGACGCCAATCCACAAGAAAGAGGAACTGTTCCTTACATTCCTGGAAAACAAACCGTTGAGCTTAGATCTCCTGACGGATCAGCGGATTTATACCATTTAATGGCTGGAATAATTTTAGCAGCAAAAGATGGAATTTTAGCTGAAGATTCTTTAGAAAAAGCAAACAAGACCTACGTTAACTTTAATATTTTTGATGATAAGCATAAAGATATGTTCAACACTTTAAGTAGCCTTCCAACTTCTTGTTATCAATCGGCTGAAAGTTTAGAAAAAGATCGAGATTTTTATCAAAAAGAAGGTGTTTTTCCTGAAGGAACTATCAATGGTTTTGTAAAACGTTTAAAAGATTTTGACGATAAAAATATGAACGAACGCTTATTTAATAATCATGATGAGATTAAAAAATTAGTTGATAGTTATATTCATCATATGTAGATTTGTTTTAACTCAGAAAAGAATTAAGTACTATTTTTGAGAATCGTTTTATGATGAGAACAAAATGACATTCATTTTATTAATTTAGTAAATCTCAAGCATTATAAACTAATTGACTCAAATACTGAAAGTTCAATATAAAAAACTTCTAATTATTGCTGTTGCAACCATAAGTGTATTACTTATTCCTTTCATTGCGATGCAACTTACCGATGCAGTTAATTGGAAATTAAATGACTTTGTTGTTGCTGGATTACTTTTATTTAGTACTGGTTTGGCTTTTGACTTAGTTTTAAGAACTATACCAAAAAGAAAACATAGAGTTATAGCTATTTTTTGTCTTTTAATCTTTCTCTTTCTAATTTGGGCTGAACTTGCTGTTGGTATATTTGGAAGTCCTTTTGCTGGAAGCTAATGATTAAAAAGCTTCTTTTTAAAGAAGTTTTTTAGCACAATTTATTTAGAAAAGATTGACTATACTTTTTTTATATTTTTTTAGCGTTTACGAAGCCTTTAATATAAGTTCATTTTTATTGCATGAAATAAAGTTTGCTAATATTTGTTTAATAATCATTAGCAGGCATTATGAAATATACATTTTTAATTTTATCCCTTTTAATTTCAACTTTAACTTTTGCACAAGATGTTCAAATTAAAAACCTATCCAATGCAGCATTAGAGCTCACCAAACAACAAGTTACTTACGACCCAAGCTATTTCTCAATTGAGTATCCAAATGGAGATATTCCAAGTAACAAAGGAGTTTGCACCGATGTAATTATTAGAGCTTACAGAAAACTTGGGATTGATTTACAAACAGAAATTCACGAGGATATGAAAGCTCATTTTAATAAATATCCTAAAAACTGGGGTTTAACAAAAACTGATAAAAATATTGATCACAGACGTGTTCCCAATTTAATGACCTTTTTTGAAAGAAAAGGAACTTCAAAAGTAACATCTAACAATCCTAGTGATTATATTCCTGGAGATGTTGTTTGCTGGAATTTATCTGGCGGATTAACGCATATAGGTATTGTAATTCAACAAAAATCTTCCGATGGAAAACGCAATTTAATCGTTCATAATATAGGTGCTGGACAAGTAATTGAAGACTGTCTCTTTGATTTTAAAATTATTGGTCATTATCGCTATCTGAAATAAATGTATTTTTGATGTATATTCAAAATAGAAAATACATTTAAATGAATTTTATAAAAACAACAAATACAGAAATTATACAAAAATTTCGTAAAGAATTGTATAAATCCTTTACAGCTCCATTAGATTCTATGTGGCAAGATCTTTATATAGCTTCATCACAAACTTTCTTAATTGAAAAAAACGTCAACTATATTGGTTACTGCTGTATTGATGCAAATAATTCCTTACTACAGCTTTTTGTAAATTCAGATAATAAGTTTTTTATTAAATTAATTGTTCAAGAATTAATTAATTCAAAACACATTACTTCAGCTAGTTTAAGCTCTATAGAGCCTCTTTTATTCAACGCATGTTTGTTTCATTCAAAATCTATAAAAGCCAATACATTTTGTTACGATTATGCTGAAAGTAATATAAATGATGAAAATACTTTGGAAATTGAATTAGTTTCTAAGGCTAATGCAAAAGAAATTAGAACCTTTTATAAAAATCATGTTGGGTTTGAAGATACTTTTGGATATGTTGACAATCTAATATCTCGAAAAGAACTTTACATGGTTAAAGATTCAAATACTATTATTACTACTGGGGAATGTAGATTGAGTGACACTCAATTAGAATATGCAGATGTTGGTGTTGCTGTAAACACAGAACATAGAAAGAAAGGTTTAGCCTCTAAAATGTTACAACAACTAGCTAAAGAAGCTATTAAACAACAAAGAAAACCAATCTGCTCAACAACCATTGATAATATTGGTTCTCAAAAAGCCATAGAGAAAGCTGGTTTTTATTGCTCAAATATCATATTTGACATGGAATTTACAACAAGTTAAAACAAGAAAAATGACCAATTCCGACTTAGGTTACAATGATTTTTTTGAAAACTTTAGGGCTGAACAAAACTTAACTAATTTTGATTTTGGACGAATTATTTTAGAGCATAAGGAGCGATATTGCATTAAAACAAGTACAAATGAATTTGATGCTGAACTCATTGGAAATTTAAGATTTACGGCTGAAAACAGGTATGATTATCCTGCGGTTGGTGATTGGGTTGCATTCACTGAATATGATGAAGGAAAAGCATTAATTCATGCTATCTTCCCTAGAACCTCAATTATTGAAAGACAAGCGGTTGGTAAATCTGGTCAAATTCAAATTATTGCCACAAATATAGATTTTGGGTTAATTGTTCAGGCGGTTGATCGAGATTTTAATTTAAACAGACTAGAGCGTTATTTAACTATTTGCAATGCGTCAAAAGTTGAACCCATTATTGTTTTAAGCAAGATAGATTTAATTTCGAATACTGAATTAGAAACTATTTTGAAACAAATAAAACAAAGACTTCAAGGAACAACTGTTTTAACTGTTAGTAACCAAACCAAAGGATATGAAGATTTAAAAAATCATATTAAAAAAGGTAAAACCTATTGTTTATTAGGTTCTTCAGGAGTTGGGAAATCTACACTTCTTAATAATCTTTCAGGACAAGAATTGATGAAAACTGGAGAAATTAGTACAAGTGTAAATAAAGGAAAACACGTTACAAGTCACAGAGAACTAATTGTATTAGATAATGGAGGTATTTTAATTGATAATCCTGGAATACGAGAAGTGGGAATTGCTGATACTACAAGTGGCTTGGAAATGACTTTTGATACTATTTTTGAATACGGACAACACTGTAAATTCAATAATTGTACACATATACATGAAAAAGGTTGTGCTATTTTGGAAGCTGTTGAAAATGGAGAAATTAATGAAGAATCTTATATTAATTTCAGAAAAATGGAAAAGGAAAAATCATTTTTTGAGTCTGATGTTCAAGAGCGCCGAAAGAAAGATAAAAGCTTTGGAAAAATGATTAAGAATGTAAAAAAACAACGAAAAAATAACAAGTATTAGTTTTTGTTTTAAAATTTAAAAAGCCGATGAATTATTGCTAACTCACCGACTTTAAAAATCAACTAACCAAATTCAAATTTTTCATAATTTGAATACTATAAAGTAGGTATTAAAACTTCATTAATTACGTGAATAACTCCGTTTGTTGTATTGGTATTTACACCTACTATTCCTGAACTACCATCAATGGTAAGATTTGTTAAGTCTACAGTAATATTCTGTCCATTTGCTGTTGGTAATTGGTCATTGGCATCTAATGCTCCAGCTAAATCAACATCATAAGCTCTTGCTGGTACAACGTGGTATGTCAATACAGCTATTAAAGTTTCTAATGGAATATCTCCTAATGAAATCCAATCTGCATTGCTATCAAGCAACGCTTGAAAAGCTGCGTTTGTTGGTGCAAATACTGTAAATGGTCCATCACTACTTAAAACTGTCAATAAGTTTTGCTCTGGCGTTCCTTCATCTGCTGTACGTTGTAACGCTGCTACTAACGAAGTAAACTCTCCTGTTGAGGTCAAGCCAACTGCTGTCTCTACTAAATTTCCTGTTGGTGGCATTAATACCATATCAATGACATGTACAACACCTGATCCTGACTCAATATCTACTGCTACTATTTCTGTGTTTCCATTAATATA
>Ga0209121_10000364_pt1 | contig 47701 bp, 51 predicted proteins | sample Cruoilmetagenom3_FD_187292 | JGI IMG/M metagenome (GOLD analysis project Ga0209121, IMG submission 187292) | Oil polluted marine microbial communities from Coal Oil Point, Santa Barbara, California, USA - Sample 3 (SPAdes) (version 2) | ecosystem: Environmental > Aquatic > Marine > Oil seeps ... | reverse complement strand
TATTTATAGAAAAAATATAATGAAAAATTCTACCAAAATCTTCTTTGTTATGTTCTTGTTTGCCCTTACTACTTATGCGCAAGAATCTCAGCAAAAAGTGACTTCTTTTATTAAAGAAACTAATGCTACTGTTTCTCTTAATACCAATACTAAAATTCCTGATTTTATAAAATTTCCTGCTAATAATGCCTTAGTTGTAGACGGACTGACTTTAGAGGATAAAGCTTTTTCTTTTCTAGAAAAGTATAAAGATCTATTTAATATGCATGTTGTAAGTACCTCTTTTGAGGTAGAAGGATTACAAATAGATACCTATGGATTTAAACATCTTACCTTAAACCAAGTGTATAATGGTGTTACAGTGTATGATGGTAAATTAAAATTTCATTTTAATAGAGATAATAAATTAACTGCAATTAACGGAAACTATATTCCTTTTATTAAACTGCCAGCTACACCAAGTATTTCGGTCTCAAAAGCAAATAGTATAGCTACGCAAGTTGTAGCTAGCCAAAACATTAATGTTTCAGGAAAGCCTTTAAAAGTTAATAAAAGTACCTTGTATGTTTTTCAAAAAGGATTAGTGCAAGGAGATTTTACATCTAAACACCTCGTGTATGAAGTTGAGGTACGTAACGATAAAGATGTTAGAGAATTTGTTTTTGTAGATGCACACACACAAGAAATTGTAGAACAGTTTACAGGTATTGCACATGCGCTTCATAGAATTGTGTATGAAAATGATACTAGTAATATTGTTTGGGAAGAAGGTGATGCCTTGCCAGGAACATTAACCAGTTGGCAAATAAACGAAGTAGAAACTTCTGCACAAGTATACCATATGTTTAATAATACTTTTGGCTTTGACTCTTATGATGGAGCAGGAGCACAAATGCGAACAGTTAATAATGATCCTAATGTAGCAAATGCTAGCTGGAACGGAAGCACTACAAATTATAGAGATGGTACTGCTGCAGATGATGTTATTGCTCATGAATGGGGACACGCGTATACAGAGTATACTAGTGGTTTGGTTTATGCATGGCAACCAGGAGCAATTAATGAGTCTTATTCTGATATTTGGGGAGAAACCGTAGATTTAATCAATAGTTATGAAGATGCAGGCGAAGATTTTTCTTTAAGAACTAGTTGTGGAAGTTCTGATAGATGGCGAATGGGAGAAGATGCTACTTTTTTTAGTGCGCCAATTCGTGACCTTTGGGATCCTACTTGTAATGGTCATCCTGGAAAACTTACAGATAACGAGTTTTATTGCAGTGATGGAGATTCTGGTGGTGTACACGTAAATTCAGGAATACCAAATCATGCCTATGCTTTATTGGTAGATGGTGGTACTTATAATGGACAAACCATCAGCGGAATTGGCTTTACCAAAGCGGCTCATATTTTTTGGAGAGCACAAAGTACATATCTTACAGCTACAAGTGATTTTGCAGATTTAGCAGATGCTTTAGAAACATCTTGTACCGATTTAATAGGAATGAACCTTGAAGGAATTACTACTACTAGTACTCCTGCAGGAGTTTCAGGTGAGATTATTACAAACTCAGATTACAATGAATTGGTAAAAGCGCTTTTAGCAGTAGAATTACGTATTTCTCCAGATCAATGTAATTTTGTAGCTATTTTAAATGAAACGCCAGTTTTATGTGAAGCAGCTAGTAATAATCCTGTGTTTTTAGAAGATTGGGAATCTGGTTTAGGAAATTGGATTGTTACTGAAACACCAAGCAATGCTAGTACTTGGGAGTCTAGACCTTGGGCTATAGAAGCAAATCTGCCAGATGGTAGAGAAGGACAAGGAGTTTTTGGTACAGATCCTGTTAATGGAGATTGTATTACCGATTTACAAAATGGAATCATTAGTTTAGAAAGTCCGTTAATTACATTACCAGATTTTACAGAAGGTGTTTTTGAAATGGCTTTTGATCATTATGTAGCAACAGAGTCTCAATGGGATGGAGGTAACTTAAAGTACAGTGTTACCAATGGTCTTTTTTGGAATATAGTACCTAGCTCTGCGTTTACCTATAATGCTTATAATAATACCTTAAACACGAGTGCAGAAGGTAATGATAATCCTATGCAAGGAGAAGAAGCTTTTACAGGATCAGATGGTGGTGCTGTTACAGGTAGTTGGGGAAAAAGTGTTATTGATTTATCTGTCATTGGTCTAGGAGCCAATAGTACTGTAAAGTTTAAATGGGAAATTGGTACAGATGGCTGTAATGGTTTAGATGGTTGGTATTTAGATGATGTTGTAATTTATAACTGCTCAAGAGTTTTATCTGTTACTGCTTTTGAAACTTTAAATAGCAGCATAAAAGTATATCCTAATCCTTCAAACGGTTTGTTTACTATCTTAAAAACTGAAAATATAGATTTACAAACAGCGCGTATTCATGATATTAATGGAAGGTTTATTAAACAAATAGATTTAAAAACAATGCAAGCAGAAAAACAGTTAGATATTACCAGTTTTGCTTCAGGTATTTATTTTATGACTATTACTTCAGCTGAGAGTAAAACCGTTATAAAACTTATTAAAGAGTAAGTATAAATAAAATAAGATATAAAAGCACAACAGCAACTAGTTGTGCTTTTATGTTTTATAGATTCTATAGATAATGAAAACCAAGTTACAGATATTTAAAGTTGTTGCTAAGCATTTAAGTTTTACTAAAGCTGCTGAGCAATTGTTTATTTCGCAACCAGCAATATCTAAATCTATAAAAAAATTAGAAGAAGAATATAAAACAACCTTCTTTACAAGAAAACGAAATTCTATAGAACTTACTCAAGAAGGAAAGGCTTTTCTTTTATATACCAACAGAATACTAGCCGTCTTTTCTGAAATGGATGAACAGTTTTTACATAAAAAGGATGTTTTTCCAGAAGTAATTAACTTAGGTGTTAGTACCACATTATCTAATTATATTATACCTAAAATTATTGCAAAATTTAGAGCGCAATATCCAAAAATAAAATTCAATATTATTAGTGATAATTCTGAGCATATTGAAGATTTTATATTAAATGAAGAGCTTGATTTTGGTATAACAGAAGGTAGTATATCTAATCCTAAATTACATTTTGATAAATTTATAAAAGATGAAATTGTATTGGTAACCAACGTGCATAACCAACTTTTTAAAAAAGGAAGTATAGATATACAAACACTACAAGAAATACCAATAATAGAACGTGAAAAAGGCTCTGGTACCAAAGAGATTATAGACAGGTTTTTGTTAAAAAATAATATTAAAGCATTAAATAGCGTAGTTTCTTTAAATAGTACAGAAGCAATTAAAAACTATCTGTACCACTCAGACCATTATGCCTTATTGTCTATTCATGCTATACAGAATGATTTAATTAATAATAAATTGAAGATTATTGATATTAAAGATTTAAGTATAGAAAGATGGTTTTACTTTATAAAAAGAACGGGTTACCAATCTAAAACTATAGATTATTTAGAGAAATTTATTCGCACTAGTTATAACTTATAGTTATTACAGATAACAAATTGGTTTGCTTAAAGGTTATTTCTTAAGATTACTTTTGTATTCATAATAATACATGATATGAAAGCCCTTTTTTCAAAAATCACTTACTTCTTTATAATTGCTATTGCGCTTTTAGGTGTAATAAATAGTCCAACAGCATTGGTGTTGGGTTTTGTATTTACATTACTTTTTAAAAATCCTTATGTAGCTTATAGTCAGAAAGCGTTTCAGTTATTCTTAAAAATATCGGTTGTTGGTTTGGGTTTTGGTATGTATATAAATGAAACCATTGAAACCAGTAAAGATGGTTTGGTGCTAACCATGCTTTCTATTTTTTTAACGCTAACTTTAGGCTATTTTTTAGCAAGAATTTTAAAATTAGATTTAAAGCTAGGACATCTTATTACTTCGGGAACAGCTATTTGTGGTGGTAGTGCTATAGCAGCAATATCACCAGTAATTAAAGCAAAAAGTAAAACTATAAGTATTGCCTTAGGTATTGTGTTTTTATTAAATGCTATTGCTTTGTTTGTTTTTCCTGCAGTGGGTCATTTGTTACATTTAACACAACAGCAATTTGGTTTGTGGTGTGCTATTGCAATACATGATACAAGTTCTGTAGTAGGAGCAGCTTTAGGTTATGGAGACGAGGCTTTAAGAATTGCAACTACAGTTAAGCTTTCTAGAACTTTATGGATTATACCTTTGTCTATTTTTTCAATGTTTTTATTTAAAACAAAAGGCGAAAAAATAAAGATTCCTTATTTTATTATTTTGTTTATAATAGCCATTATTATAAATAGTTATGCTGTGTTTCCTGTTTCGGTTACAAGTCTTTTTGTGGTTTTAGCTAAACGTTTATTAGTACTTACGCTATTTCTTGTAGGTTCTACCATATCTGTAAAAGATATAAAAGCCTCAGGAGCTAAACCTTTTTTGTTTGCTGTAATATTATGGGTGTTTATTTCTGTATTTACTTTGCTTTATATTTTATGCTAAATAGTGGTTAAAGCAAAAGGATTATAACAAAAAAACGCAACCAAATTGGTTGCGTTTTTGTCCTAAAAAGATAAGCGTATATATTAGATAACTTTTACGTTTATTGCGTTTAATCCTTTTTTACCTTCTGTTAATTCGAACTCAACTTCATCGCCTTCACGAATTTCATCGATTAATCCCGAAATGTGTACAAAATGTTCTTTGTTTGAACCTTCTTCTGTGATAAAACCAAATCCTTTGGTATCGTTGAAGAACTTAACTGTTCCTTTACTCATTGTTAAAATATTAAATATTAATTATTTATGTTAGGACAAATATAGTGCCAATTAATTGAATAAGTTGTATTTATTTGAGTTTTATCTTAAAATTAGTTTTTTAATAACCTCTTTTCCTAGGCTTTCATTAAGCATTTTAATGATTTTTTCTTTACCATAGCTTAGTTCTTCTCTTAAAACGCTAGAACTTAATTGTATATATAAAGTTTCTCTGTCTAATTGTACTGCAGTTGTATAGTTGTTTACTCCGTTTCCCATTAATTTAGCCCAAGCATCTTCTACATTAACTTTGTCTAAGCCACGTTCTAATTTGTTGGTTTCTACAAATTCTTTTAAAGCATCAGAAATGCTTAAATTTTCATTATTACGTTTTGCCATGTTTCGTATTCCGCGAAAGCGAAAATCTCTTTTTAATTATTTTTTATTTTAATCCTTCTAAGTCTAAAGGTTGATAGCGTTTGTATAAATATACGTCCTTATTTTGGTTTATTATTTTAAGTTGCTCTTTAGTTGCTAACAAAATACTTTCTTTCCAGGTGTTAAATGCGGTTGTGTAGTATATGTTTAGCGTGTCATTTTCTATCGCTAATTTAATCGTTTCGGTGTCTTTAGAGGTTTCAAAAGTACCAGAAAAATTAGGTTTTAACTTTGTTCTAAAACCAGTAAGGCTATCCTTTATTTCAAAATAATCAATAGTGTCATTGTAGTTATAGTCTTTTTTGTTTCCGTCATGAAGGGTTACTTCATCAATTTCCCAATACCCATTTATATGTGTTATAAACGTTTCAGGATTTGGAGAACAGCTACATACAAAAAGGCTTAATAGCGCTACAGATAGATATAACTTTTTTAAAGGAAAAAAGCGCATTAAGGATTTGTTTTGTTTCTTGTTATAAGAGGTGTTGTTTGTAAAAATCATAGCTTAAAAATTTCAAAAGATTGGTGTACTTGTTTTACAGCATTTTCTGTACGTTCTGCATGTGTATCACTAATAAATAGTTGCCCAAAGTTTTCATCATCTACCAACTTAATAATCTGCGCAACACGTTGTTCATCTAGCTTATCAAAAATATCATCTAAAAGTAAAATAGGGTTTACACCACTTTGTTTTTTTATAAAATCAAACTGTGCTAATTTTAAGGCTATTAAAAAAGATTTTTGCTGTCCTTGACTTCCAAACTTTTTAATAGGATGCTCTTCAATATTAAAAATTAAATCGTCTTTATGAATTCCTGTGCTCGTGTATTGTAAAGCCTTATCTTTATTAATGGCTTGCATTAAAAGGGTGTTGAGGTCTGCTTGAAATAAATCGCTTTTATAAACTAAATTTACAGCTTCATTATTGTTACTAATGGCTTCATAACGCGATTTAAAAATAGGAATAAACTCTTGTAAAAAAGCGTCTCTAGATTTAAAAATTCGCGTTCCGTATTCGGTTAATTGGTTGTTGTAAATTTCAAGAGTATCTTTATTAAAAGTATTGTTAAGCGCAAAATACTTTAATAGCGAGTTACGTTGCGCTAAAATTTTATTGTATTTAATTAAATCGTCTAAATAGGTTTTATTGCTTTGCGAGATCACACTATCAATAAATTTACGTCTAGTGTCGCTTCCTTCGGTAATTAAATCTCTATCTGCTGGCGAAATAATAACCAAAGGTAAAAAGCCAATATGCTCGCTAAATTTTTCGTAAGCCTTATTATTTCGTTTAATAACCTTTTTTTGACCTCTTTTTAAGCTAATAGCAATTTTTTCGGTGTTATTTTCCTTTTCATAATCGCCATTAATTACAAAAAATTCTTCGTTGTGCTTTATATTTTGAGAAGCCACAGGATTAAAGTAGCTTTTACCAAAAGATAGATGATAAATAGCATCAAGCACATTGGTTTTTCCTATACCATTATTACCAACAATACAATTAATCTTTTCATTAAAAGTGAAAGAAATGCTGTCAAAATTCTTGTAATTGAGTAAAGAAAGTGATTTTAAAATCATAAAAAAGTGAGATAAACGTAATTCTAGAAGTTGTTTTCTTAAATTGTCTTGCAAAATATTGAAAAATAACAAATAAATAATCCTTATTTCTGAAGAAAAATTTTATTTTTGCCACGCAATAATCAAGAATATATGGCAACGTACAAAAAAAGAGGATATAAACCGAAAACGAAAGAAGAAGTAGAGCATGTTGAAGATGAAAACTCAACAACTGCAGAAGTTTTTAATACTTTAGACGAAACAGCTTCCAAAACAGAAGATTGGGTTGTTAAGAACCAAAAATACATTTTTGTAATTATTGGAGTAGTAGCTGTTGGTGTTTTAGGATATTTAGGATACAAAGAATTTGTAGCTAAACCAGCACAAACAGAAGCAATGAACGATATGTTTCAAGCGCAAAAGTACTACAACGAAGCGGTAACAGGAACAGATAAAGATTCTTTATTTAATCTAGCATTAAATGGAGGAGAAGGTAAGTATGGTATGTTAGATATTATATCTGAACACAGCGGAACTGAAGCTGCCAACCTTGCAAACTATTATACAGGAATGGCTTACTTAAACATGAAAGATTACAAAAATGCAGTTTCGTATTTAAGTGATTATACAGGTGAAGATGAAGCTACAGGACCAATAGCTAAAGGAGCTATAGGTGATGCTTTTGTACAATTAAACCAAAAAGAAGATGCTTTAGGTTATTATGTGCAAGCAGCAGAAATGCGTAAAAATGAATTAACTACACCAATGTACTTATATAAAGCAGGAATTATAGCTTTAGATTTAGGTAAAGCAGGTGAAGCGTTAAAATATTTTACTACAATTAAAGAAGAATACCCTTCTGCAACAGAAGCTACAAATATTGATGTATTTATAGGAAAAGCAGAAGTACTGGCTAATAAATAAATTACCGCTTTCGCGGAAAGAAATATGGCAACAGTAAATAAAAATTTATCACATTACGATAAAGACACAATCCCAAACGCGAAAAACTTTCGGTTTGGGATTGTTGTTTCTGAATGGAACGATAATATTACCGAAGGCTTATTTAAAGGCGCTTTTGATACACTTATTGAAAATGGTGTAGAAGAAGACAACATTCTACGTTGGAATGTTCCTGGTAGTTACGAACTTATTTTTGGAAGCAAAAAAATGCAGCAATACAAAGTAGATGCTGTAATTGCAATAGGTAGTGTTATTCAAGGAGAAACCAAACATTTTGACTTTGTTTGCGAAGCAGTTTCACAAGGAATTAAGGATTTAAATGTATTACATGATGTTCCTGTTATTTTTTGTGTGCTTACAGATATGAATATGCAACAAGGTATTGAGCGTTCTGGAGGTATTCATGGTAATAAAGGAACCGAAGCAGCTGTTGCTGCAATTAAAATGGCACACTTAAATACGCTTTAATTTTTTGTAAGCTAGACTCTTCAAGAATATCTAGTTGCTTTCAAAAAGTACAACCTTACGTTTTTACGTAGGTGTAAGTGTTTTTTTGTTTCAAATAAACAATCTACAGTATCCTTTTAGTTCAAATTTGTGCTAAGAGGATATTTTTTTTACCAAAACTTAATTGGTAAGACTTTATAACAAAGGTTTTAGTCTTTAGGCTTTACAAGCAAAATGTTAACAATTTTTAGCACTTAAAAGCCTGTATTTCCTCGTAAATTAAGTAAATTTGAGGGTAACACACACTTTTAATATTTACAGTGAATTTATTTAAACAGCGCAAAAACAAATCGTTTAATTACACTCCTAGACACCAAAAAGATCAGGAGCAACCTAAAAAAGAAGACTTGTCTTCAAAATGGGATGAAATAAGAGGTACCTCTAAACGAAAAGCAAGTATTTTTTCAAGCTTACCTATAATGGTGTTATTTTTGATAGCTGTATTAGTACTGTTATATATTTTAGGTAGTTATCAATAAAGCAAGAGATTATGGGCATTTTTAAAACAAGAAAAAATAAAAAGTTTGGTTATGAACCTCGTTTTTATAAAGGAGAAGGAAACCCTTTTGAAATTAAGCATAAATTTGATGAACACAGACAAACTGTTGGTAGTCAAGGAGGAATAAAAACCAAGCTAGTTTCGGCATTAAATGACTATAAAAATAATCAAGATAGAACCGCAAATAAACGCGTTTTAATTATTCTTGCTATACTCATCTTTGTATTTTTGTTTATTATAGATTTTGATTTATCTATTTTCTTTTCAAAATAATTTATGGCAGACATTATTCAACTTTTACCAGATCATGTTGCTAACCAGATAGCAGCTGGTGAGGTAGTGCAACGCCCTGCTTCTGTAGTAAAAGAGTTATTAGAAAATGCTATTGATGCACAAGCAACAAGCATTAAACTACTAGTAAAAGAGGCTGGTAAAACCTTAATTCAGGTTATTGATGACGGAAAAGGAATGAGCACAACAGATGCTCGTTTAAGCTTTGAACGTCATGCAACTTCAAAAATTAAAAGTGCAGATGACCTTTTTAAATTAAATACTAAAGGCTTTCGTGGTGAAGCTTTAGCAAGTATTGCAGCTATTGCTCATGTAGAGTTAAAAACCAAACAAGAGCAAGAAGAAGTTGGTACTAGTATTATTATTGAAGGTAGTGAAATTGTATCGCAAGAGGTTGTTGTAACACCTAAAGGAACCTCTATTGCAGTTAAAAATTTATTTTTTAATATACCTGCAAGACGCAATTTTTTAAAATCAAATGCTGTAGAACTACGTCATATTATTGATGAGTTTCATCGTGTAACATTAGCGCATCCTAATATTTCTTTTGCTATGTATCACAATGGTTCAGAGTCTTTTCAGTTACCAGAAAGTAATTACAGACAACGTATAGTTAATATATTTGGTAATAAAACCAATGAAAAACTAGTTCCTGTTGATGAAGATACCGAAGTATTAAAAATTTCAGGATTTGTAGGTAAGCCAGAATACGCTAAAAAATCTAGAGGAGAGCAATTCTTTTTTGTAAACGATAGGTTTATTAAAAGTGCCTATTTAAATCATGCTATAGCTTCTGCTTTTGAAGGGTTGTTAAAAGATGGAGCACATCCTAGTTACTTTTTAAACTTACAAGTAGATCCGCAAACTATTGATATTAACATTCATCCAACAAAAACCGAAATTAAATTTGATGATGAGCATACCTTGTATGCCATTTTACGTTCTGCGGTAAAACACAGTTTAGGGCAATTTAATATAGCTCCTGTTATAGATTTTGATCGTGATGCTAATCTTGATACGCCTTATGGATTTAAAAATAAAGGAGCAAGTACACCAACTATTGAAGTAGATAGAAGTTTTAATCCTTTTGAAGAAGAAAAAATACCTGTAGCAAAACCACAAAGTACTAGTTATAAAAAAGAACCAGTAGGAAGTTGGGAAAGTTTGTATGTAGGTTTAGAGTCTAAAAGCACCAAAACCCAACAAGATTATAGCGAAGTACAATTTGAAAGTGATGAAGAAACAGCTTCTATATTTACGAATGAAAACGAAATTGAGCAGCAGCAATCTACCTACCAATTAAATAATAAATATATTATTAGTAAGGTAAAATCAGGAATGTTGCTTATAGATCAACATAGAGCACACCAACGTATTTTATACGAAGATTTCTTGAAAAACCTAACAGTAAAAGAAGCCATGAGCCAACAATTACTGTTTCCGTTACAATTGCATTTTTCATCACAAGAAATTACTATCATACATCAAGTTAAAGAAGATTTAGAACATACAGGTTTTATGTTTGCTTCTATTAATAATGATAGTATTGAAATTACAGGAGTTCCTGTTAGTGTGCCAGAAAGTGAGGTTTCTATCATTTTAGAACAATTGATTAGTGATGTTGAAAATGAAGTGCCTGACAGCAATTTTAGTGCTACCGATTTATTAGCAAAATCTATGTCTAAAAGTTTAGCCATTAAAACAGGGCAAAGCCTAAGTTTACAAGAACAAGAGCATTTGGTAAATAAGCTTTTTGCTTGTAAAGAACCTAATGTTTCACCAACTAACAGACCTACTTTTGTTACTATGACAATGGATGAATTGGATAGAAAATTTTTATAAAAAATATAAATAAAGATTCCCTTTTTTAGGGAATGAAAAAATAAGTTTCTCAATGAATAGAATAACAGACACAGTAAAACATTTAATCATTATAAACGTGATTATGTTTATTGGTACTTTAACTATTGGAGGCGGACAATCTTTTTATGAATGGTTTGCTTTGTATTTTCCTAAAAACGAAGCATTTCAACCTTGGCAAATTATTACACATATGTTTATGCATGGAAGTGTTACACATATACTTTTTAATATGTTTGCCTTATGGATGTTTGGTACCTCTGTAGAACAGGTTTTAGGGAGTAAAAAGTTTTTGTTTATCTATATTTCTGCAGGTTTAGGAGCTGTATTATTTCAGCTTGGTTATTATTATTTTAATTATATACCTTTATATGATGAGCTTATAAGTTCTGGTTTAACTAATGAGCAATTGGTACATATGTTTACCTCTAATCAAACGATTTCAGGTATTACAGAAGCACAATTAATAAACCTTAAAGAAGCTTTTCCTATATATAATGCGTCTATGGTTGGAGCTTCCGGTTGTATTATGGGTATTTTAGCTGCATTTGGTATGATGAATCCAGAAGCTAAATTGATGATGATCTTTTTACCAATTCCTATAAAGGCGAAGTATTTTATACCAGGAATTATATTATTAGATGTTATTTCTGCGTTATCTGGTCAATCTTTCTTTAGTCCAAGTAATACAGCGTATATGGCACACGTAGGTGGTGCAATTACAGGGTTTATAATCATGTGGTATTGGAAAAGAAATCAGTTTAATCAAAACCGTTGGGATTAATGACAAATCTAAATCAAGATATTAAACAAAAACTAACACAGCTTAATGTGTTTGAAAAGCTTATTGCTGTTAATGTGCTTGTTTTTATAATAGCACAAATATTAAGGTTTGTTCTAAAAACAAGTTCTAGTTTATCTTGGTTAGAATTGCCTAGTGATTTTTTTGCATTTATTATGCAACCTTGGAGTATTATTAGCTATGCGTTTGTGCATTATGATTTTATACATATGCTTTTTAATATGCTTTGGCTATACTTTATAGGTAGAATGTTTATTAATTTATTTAATACCAAGTTAGCATTAAACGTATATTTTCTAGGTGCTATTTCTGGTGCATTGGTTTTTTTATTATGCTATGCATTGCTACCAAATATTTTTAGTTCTGGCCATAGACTGGTTGGTGCTTCTGCAGCTGTTAGAGCGCTACTAATTTTTATGTGTGCTTATATGCCTAATATGGATTTGCGTTTTTTTACCTTTAATATTAAACTAAAACATATTGGTATTGCTATTGTAATTATTGATTTTATAGGTCTTTTTGGTGGAAATGCAGGTGGAAACCTTGCACATTTAGGAGGTGCTATTCTTGGTTATTTTTACGCAACACAATTAACTAAAGGAACAGATATTGGTAAAGGTTTTGAGCGTTTTATGGATAGCTTAACCACGCTTTTTAAAAAGAAACCATCTAACTTAAAAACAGTACATAAAAGAAAAAGTAAAGTTGCTGGTTATACTAAAGAAGAATTTAAAGAGTTTAACAATCAAAAACAAATTGATATTATTCTTGATAAAATAAGTAAAAGTGGTTATGAAAGTTTAACCAAAGAAGAAAAAGAATTGTTGTTTAGAGCAGGAAAGTAGGAGTAGGTACCAGGTAGCAGGTAGTAGGTTGAATAAAATATTAATAAAAGTAAGTAAAGCGTGGTTATAGTACATAGTAGACATTGTATGTAGTCTTCTGTAATTAGTCATCTAGCACAAAGCATGAAAAAATTAAGTTTTTTAAATAAAATAGTATTCTTCTTCAATTCTGTTGCAGCTACTATTTTATTGCTTTCTTATATATTGCCATTTGTTACTCCAAAAAACTTCTCTATTTTATCGGTTTTAAGTTTAGGCGTTCCGTTTTTAATTATAATAAACGTATTGTTTTTTCTGTATTGGCTATTAAAAATTAAAAAGCAGTTTTTTTTATCTTTTGTTGTTTTAACCATTGGTTATTTGTCTTTTGGTTCTTTATATAAATTTTCAAGTAAAAAAGAGGTAAGCAAAGCGAATAGTCTAACTGTTATGAATTATAATGTTAGACTTTTTAATTTATATAATTGGATTGAAGAAGCTAATACCAATATAAAACTCATTGATTTTATTAAAGAAAAAGCACCAGATGTTGTAAGTTTTCAAGAATATCATCCAAATAAAAATATAGATTTATCTTTTTTTAAATACAAATTTGAAAAGCTAACAGGGAATAAAATTAAATTCGGACAAGCAATTTTTTCGCAATATCCAATAATAAATTCAGGATCGGTTGCTTTTCCAAACACTTCAAACAATGCTATTTTTGTAGATATTGTAAAGCAAAAAGATACTATTCGTATTTATAACGTGCACTTACAATCTTTAAAATTAGATACCAAAGTAGAAACTATTTCACAAGAAGAATCTGAACGATTGGTAAAACGTATTGGTAAGTCTTTTATCATGCAGCAAAAACAAACCGAGTTGTTTTTAAAGCATAAAAAAGAATGTAAGTATAAAGTGGTAGTTACTGGCGATTTTAATAATACTGCATTTTCTTATGTTTATAAAGAAATAAAAGAAGGCTTACAAGATGCTTTTAAAGTAGCAGGTAATGGTTTTGGTAGAACTTTTGATTTTAAATTTTTCCCTACACGAATAGACTTTATTCTAGTAGATAAAAGTTTTGTTGTAGAAGCTTTTAAAACCTTTGATGTGCATTATTCAGATCATTTTCCTGTAATGGCTACACTTTCCTTTTTAGAAAATTAACCTTATATTATTCAAAATATATAGGTAGATTACTTTTTTCTATTTTAACAATATGATACGGTTGCGTAATTACAGTGGTTGCGTTTCCTGCAGGATTTATATGCGTTACAGTAACTGTAATAACTTCTTGATTAGAAGTAATATTTAAATCTATGCTATGACCTCCATTACCTCTTATTTGATCAAATACAGCTATTATAGTGTATTCTGAAAAATCAATATCTGTTTCGGTAAAAGTGTGTGACGTGTTGTTTACAGCATCTATTTGTGTTAGTAAATTATTCCAATCGGTTTGGTTTTGTATTACCATGTTTTGTTCTGCAATTCCTTCATCTCCATTACCATAAAGATTGTCTTTAGAAATTAATGTTGACGCAACTTCTTCTTCGCTATTTGTAGTGGTATTATCTGAATTGCAATTAAAGGTCAAGATAGATAGTACAAGGATTAAAGCTTTGATTTTCATGGTTTATCGTTTTTTTATCTATTAAACGTGTATAAAAAGCCATCAGCACTTATGTCTTCATCTATAGATAAGGTATTCTCAAAGATTAGTATAGCACCTTTTAAAGTATGGTTAATGTAAAGCATTTCTGTTTCTCCATTATTTTCAATTTCATAGGTGTAGGTTCCGCTATCTAAACCAGCATAAATATCTTCTGGTCCTGTTGTTAGTATATTATTTTCAATATGTAATTGTTGGTTCGTGTCATTAAAAGTATAAATAACTTCACCAAGCGTATAATCTATATCTATTCCTACAAAACCACCACTTACATTTGTAAGGTTCCAAGAGCCATGAATAGCATGGTTTTGTGGTGTTTCTTGTGTGCTATTATCTTCATCATTACAACAATTTACCAAAGTAAAACAACTAAAAATAAATACAATTAGCTTGTGGAGTTTCATGTTTAATGTGTTGGTTATATATTGTTTAGATGTGAAATATGCGGATTGGTTGCGTGTATTTTGTGTTTTTTTTACATAAAAGCACAATCTGTATAATCTGCAAGCATGTGTATGCATAAACCAAGACCTATTAATCTTGTTTTTTTAGGAAGTAATAATAACACATAAACCACCATGGCATAATAGGTATGTAAAGGATGAAAGTTAATACTGCATCTTGAAGCATCAAACATTGGTGTAGCAAGAAGATGGTCTATATCTATTAAAATAGCAGAAGCCATGATTACATAGGCTATTTTCCAATTATTTTTAAAAAAGAGTAGTGCTACTAGTAAAGGTAAACCAAAGTGAATGCCATAATGAAGAATATTTTGTAGCATTATAAATGTTTAAACTGATTTTCTAAATAGCTTAAAGCATTTGTGCCTTCATTAAAAAGCAAATCTAAAATACTTAGGTTGCCTATAAAGCCATGTTTTTCACCAAATACTTGTGTGTATGTATCTAAGTTAAAGTTGGGCTCCTTTCTGGAATTTACCAAATATCTAAAGTCTGTTATATCTGTAGGCTCTTTTTGAAATTCTTTGGTTTCAGAGATGTTTAAGTCTAGCTGTAAGCACTCTAGAATAGTTTCAAAACATTTTAAATTAAAATCTAAAAGGTATTCTGTTTTTTGTGAAAATAAGGGTTGAAGTTCGTATTCATAAAACTCAAAATAAGGCGAAGTTCTGTAGGCAGATTCTAAAGATTTCCAATGTAGAGATTGCCATTTTTCGGTATTATGAATTTTAATATCCTGATACTTTTGTCTTTCTTTTTGCGAATAAACTACAGGTACGCTTAATTGTAATTTACCATTGGCACCATAAATAAATGTTCTATTTCTATAGGTTTGCTTTTGGTAATTATCATGCATTTCAAACACTACTTCTTTACCTTGAAGCATGGCAGCAAAGTGTGCTATGTTTGGGAAGTATGTAGGATGAATAAGAATGTTCATTAGTTGTTATGTAAACCTGTAAAAAGCAGGAATCTATTCTAGTTATTAAAAGTTAATTGTTGGAAAATTCCAGCTCTTGCAAAAATAACAAACAAATAAATTTGCAATTAGCTATTTGCTTCTTTTCTCTTTTTAAATTTACCATAACCATACCAACCAAGTAGTACAATTAAAAAAGGAATTAGATAAGAAACACGTTCTCCGCTACCACCTACAGTAGTAAATAAACGATCAAAACGTATTTTATTTTTTAAGCCTTGACCATTAGCATCCCAACTAAACCATATAAAAACAGGTTTACCAACCACGTGATCAAAAGGAACAAATCCCCATGTTCTAGAGTCTTGAGAGTCATGTCTGTTGTCTCCCATTAACCAATAATAATCTTGTTTAAACGTATAGTTTGTAGCAAGAGCACCATTAATAAATATTTGGTTTCCTTTTACTTGTAAGGTGTTGTTTTCGTATTCTGTAATAATACGTTTGTAAATAGGTAATACTTCTAAATTAAGATCTACAGTAGCTCCTTTTTCAGGAATGTATAAATCACCAAAATAATCGTTATTCCAGTTGTAGTTAGAGTCATGCGGAAAAACACTTGGGTCACGCTCGCCTTCTTGGGCTTTTACAGGTATAATTTGTGCTATTTTAGGGTTGTTTTTAAATTTTTCTAAATCGTCTTTATAAATTCCCATAAATTTATACACATCATGATCTACTTTACCAACTCTATTTGGGTTCATATCATATCTATCATGTAGATATTGTAGGTTAAAATCTTGATTGTTTTTTGTTTTTACTAAATAAGAGAATTGTAGTTTAGCTCTATCAGGTAATTCGTTTTGTTTTCCGTTAATATAAACATAACCATCACGAACAGATAAGGAATCTCCTGGTAAACCAACACAACGTTTTACGTAGTTTGTTTTCTTATCAATTGGCTTGTAGTAGTTTCTGTCTGGTTTAGGAACAGTCATGCTGTAAGAAGTATCTATAGGCCAGTTAAATACTACAATATCATTACGTTTTACCTTTTGTAAACCTGGAAGTCTAAGATATGGTAAAGATAATTTGTTAATAAACGAAGTGTTTTTGTTTTCTACCTTATCATCATATAAATACGATTTCTTGTTTATAAAAGGAATTGTATCATGAACCATAGGAGCAGCAACAGTAGTCATTGGTACTCTTGCTCCATAGTGAAACTTACTAACAAATAGAAAGTCACCAACTAAAAGGGATTTTTCTAAAGATGAAGTAGGAATAGTATATGGTTGCATAAAATACGTATGTACAACGGTTGCAGCAACAATAGCAAATAATATAGAACTTACCCAGTCTCCTGAAGCAGATTTAGGATGTAAACTTCTGTCTGTTACATAGGTTACATCTGTAAAATAATTAAGGTAATAATTGTAAAATCCTAAAGAAACAATGGCTAAAAAGGTGTCTAAATATTGGTTTTTACCAAAGCTTCTAGCGGTTTCTACCCAAATTACAGGAAACATGATAAGATTAACAATAGGTAAAAACAGCAGTATGGTATAGTACCAAGGTCTGTTAATAATTTTCATTAAAACAACAGCGTTGTAAACAGGAACAAAAGCTTCCCAGGCTTGCCTTCCAGCTTTTATATATAGTTTCCAAGTTCCTAATCCGTGAATAATTTGAATTATAAAGAATAATATAAATAGTTGCGTAAACGTCATAATCTGTAAGGTGCTAATTGCCTATAGCAATTTATTGTTTTTTTGTTAGTTGTTACTAGCGTTTAAATGTTACAATTAAATAATTGGTTAACTAATATTTAACACGTCTTTCATTGTAAAAACGCCTGTTTTGCCATAAAGCCATTCTGCTGCTATAACAGCACCAAGTGCAAAACCTTGTCTGTTGTGTGCTGTATGTGTTATATCTATAGTGTCTACATCACTTTTGTAGGTAATGCTGTGTGTACCAGGAACATCTTCTATTCTTTTGGCAGTAATAGGCAATGCTTTTTCTTTTTCCTGCTCTAGACTCCAAGAATTATAGCTAGTATGTTCTTTAATAATATCATTAGCTAATGTAATTGCTGTTCCGCTAGGAGCATCTAGTTTTTGGGTATGATGAATTTCTTCCATAGACACTTTATAGTCTTTTAAAGTATTCATCATTTTGGCTAAGTAACTATTTAGTTCAAAAAAAACATTAACCCCTAAACTAAAATTAGAAGCATAGATAAATGCTCCTTTTTTTTCTTGGCATAAAGCTACCGTTTTATCATAATCTTCTAACCAACCAGTAGTTCCAGAAATAACAGGAACGTTATTTTCTATACAATTAGAAATATTATTATAAGCAGCAGAAGGAGTACTAAAATCTATAGCAATATCTGCTTCGGTAATAGTATAATTATTGTTTTTTGCTTTTATAACAATAGTGTGGCCGCGTTGTAAAGCTATTTGCTCAATGGTTTTTCCCATTTTTCCGTAGCCAAGAAGTGCAATCTTCATTAGTTAAAATTTAAAATTAAGAGTGAGACCTAAATCTCCTGTATTGTCAAATTCGTTAATTTTATAATGTGGCATAAAAGTTAGGTTTTCATCTACATTAAATTGTAATAAATGGGCATCTACATTCGCCCAAACAATATTAAGTATATAAATTCCAGCAGTAACTAAAAGCGATAATTCTTTATTTCTTTGTAGTGTACTTTGTGCTTCTTGTAAACCATCATCTGAAATTGAGCCATAAAACTCATCATCTGTATAACCTGCTAATCTGCGTTTGTAGGCATCACGATAGCGATTGTAGGTATTTTGGTTGTCTAGATAAAAATACATTCCAGCACCTAATCCTGCATAAATAACAGGAACTTTCCAGTATTGCTTAAGGTGTATATGCCCTAAACCAGGTAAAATGGCAGAGTAAAAGGCAGCGCGAGCAGGAGTTAAAGGATCTATGGTTTTACTTTGGTTTATTTCACCATCAATAATAATCCCTTCATCTGCAGCTTGTTGTTGTTCTTTATTGAGCTCTTTTTCTTGAGCTACAGTAAGAAAACTAAAACAAATGCTTAATACTATAGATATGAAAAGTTTATTTTTCACGTTGTACTAACTTTTTAATTCTATTAAAATCTTCTTCAGAATGAAAAGGAATTGTAATTTTTCCTTTACCATTACTAGAAACTTTAACGTCTATTTTATTACCAAAGTATTCAGAGAAATCTTGAATTCCTTTTTTAACAAACTTTGGCATTTCTGCTTTTGTTTTTTTAGGAACGTTTACTTCTTGGGTAGAATTATAGTTTCTTACAAGAGTTTCTGTATCTCTAACAGATAGTTTATTTTGTAATATTTTTTCGTAAATATCTAATTGAATAGATTGGTCTTCAATATTAATAATTGCACGACCATGACCCATAGATATAAATCCGTCACGCATTCCTGTTTGAATGATAGGATCTAGTTTTAATAAACGTAAATAATTAGCAATAGTAGATCTTTTTTTACCAACACGCTCACTCATTTGCTCTTGCGTTAATTGAATTTCATCAATAAGACGTTGGTAAGACAATGCAATTTCTATTGGGTCTAAATCTTGACGTTGAATGTTTTCTACCAAGGCCATTTCAAGGCTTTCTTGGTCGTTAGCAATACGTATGTATGCAGGAACTGTTTCTAATCCTATTAGTTTAGAAGCGCGAAAACGACGTTCACCAGAAACCAGTTGGTATTTTTCAAAGCCTAGTTTTCTAACAGTTATTGGTTGTATTACACCTAACTCTTTAATAGAAGAAGCAAGTTCACGAAGTGATTCTTCATTAAAATTAGTACGTGGTTGAAAGGGATTCATTTCAATGAATTCCAATTCTAATTCTACAATATTACCAATTACTTTATCTGCATTTTTATCTTCTGCATTTTGTATATCGTTGCTAGGATCTTTTAAAAGAGCAGAAAGCCCTCTACCTAAAGCTTGTTTCTTGGTTGCCTTCGCCATAAACTAAGAGTTTTTTGTAATAATTTCTTTTGCTAAACTTAAATAATTACTCGCTCCTTTACTAGCAGCATCATAATTAATGATGCTCTCTCCATAACTAGGAGCTTCACTTAAACGCACGTTACGTTGTATAATGGTTTTAAAAACCATATCGTTAAAATGTTTTTGAACTTCTTCTACCACTTGATTAGATAATCTTAAACGCGAATCATACATGGTAAGTAGTAAGCCTTCAATATCTAGTTCTGGGTTATGAATTTTTTGTACACTTTTTATAGTGTTTAATAATTTACCTAAACCTTCTAATGCAAAATATTCGCATTGAATAGGAATAATAACAGCATCTGCAGTGGTAAGTGCATTTAAAGTTAATAAACCAAGAGAAGGAGCACAGTCAATTAATATATAATCGTAATCGTCTTTTATTTCCTGTATTGCGTTTTTAAGCATATACTCTCTAGACTCTTTATCTACAAGCTCAATTTCAATTGCAACAAGATCAATATGTGCAGGAATAATATCAAGATTAGGAGTTTCTGTTTTAACAATGGCTTCTTTAGCAGTGTTTGTATGTTCTAAAAGTTGGTATGTACCAATTTCTACCGTTTCTACATCAATACCAAGACCAGAAGTCGCATTGGCTTGTGGATCTGCATCTATAAGGAGTACTTTTTTTTCAAGTACACCTAGTGAAGCTGCTAAATTTATAGAGGTTGTTGTTTTACCTACACCACCTTTTTGATTAGCAATTGCTATTATTTTACCCATTAATTTAATTTGGTTATTTGTTTGTGAAACCGTTTTAATTTTTTGGCATAGGCTGTAATGCTTGGTTTTGCTTTAATTTTTAGTCTTTTATTTGTTTATAATTTTATTATAAAACGCAAAAAGCCCTCTTTTTAAAACAAAATTTTTGCTTTTAATTTTATCCTAAAAACCAAAATTGATTCACCGTAAAAATACGATTATTTATGGGTTTATAAAATGGAAGTTGTTAACAGTTGGTTAAAAGTAAATACTTGTAATTATTTCTTAAAAATAATAGGATACTCTTAAGTTAATTCCTGATAAATTGTAGTTGGGATAATCTTCTTCTAAATTACGATAAGATTCTAATCCTAATTTTGTTTTAGGAATATAAGAAAGGTTAACATTAAATTTTTCATCTAAGATATTAACTAAAACACCAGCATTAATATTGAACATAAGTTCTGTATATCCTTTATAATTTACACCTGAAGCTCCTGAGGTTTCTGGTTTAATATTTATAAAACTACCATTGTTGATTAATAAACCTCCAGCTACACCAATGTAAGGGTTGGTTTTACTTTCTGGATCTAAAAACAAATAATTTACACCAAGAAGAGTTTCTATATATCCATGTTTAACACTTGTGTTTTTATTATCTGCAAAAAAATCATTTTCTTTACTAAACATGTAGTTTAATGTAAAGCTATAGTTTAGTTTTCTTTTTAAAATATTTGGTTTAAAAGTTATTATTGCACCAAGCTGGAACAAACTATAATTTTCTTTATGGTTTACATAAGCTCCATTATAATCCATGCTTAAAAATGAATTTCCTATAGTAATACCTAAATCAACGATCTCACCTGGTTTGTTGGCTTCTATTATGGCTTTTTCAGAAACCGTAGATGTCGTTTCAAGGTTACATGCGTTGTAGCTTTTTATTACTTTTTTTAGATTAGAAACTCTCATGGTGTAAAAGTTATCATGAATGTAATTTTGTGTAGCTTGACATTTATTTACATACACTCCTAAAATTCCAGCATCAAAAACACTAAAAGTATAACCGTTTTTTTCTTTAAAAGGTATTTCTGATAGCTCATAATCTAAGCTTTCTATAAAGTATTTGTTTTTACTTTTATATAAAGACATGTTATCATTTTCTATAATGTTTTCAAAAGCAAAATACTTAAGACCAAATCTTTTAACTACATATTTTTTCTTTTTACTAATAATAGTAGTTAAAGTGTTTACGTTAATGTTATTGTTGTCTTTTGTAATGATTTCATTATAAAACCCATACTTATCTGCTTTTAATTTACCTTCTATACTGGTAGTAGTACCATTTGTATAGGTGATTTTTAAATTTTGACTAAAAGATTGTGTTGCAAAAAATAAAAGAAAAGCGAATAATAATTGTTTCATAATAAGGGGTTTGATTGTTTTTTTTAAGAAGCCAAATGTATTTTTTTTATTTTAAATACACAAAATAAATAGTAAGAAAAAAAGGACAAAATATTTGTGAAACCTCTGGTTTTAATGGTTTTAATTGTTGCGTTATTTAAAAAAAAAAAAACACCTGTTTATGATTTTTTATTTTACCATAAACTAGGTGTGTCTTATTTGTATTAGCATCAAAATTATTTACATACCAATAGCATCGTTTTTTTACTACAGATAATCGTAAGGAAGTATTTAAACCTGTGCTATACGAATTGTTATAGGAAGTAAATGAAATTTTGTTTAGAGTTTGTAGTATTAATCAATCAATATCTCTAATATTTGAATAGCAGCGTCACTAATTTTAGTACCAGGACCAAATACAGCTACTGCACCAGCATCAAATAAATATTGATAGTCTTGTTTAGGAATTACACCACCAACAATAACCATAATGTCTTCACGACCATATTTTTTAAGTTCTTCAATAACTTGCGGAACAAGTGTTTTATGTCCTGCTGCTAATGAAGATACACCAAGAATGTGTACATCATTTTCTACTGCTTGTTTTGCAGCTTCTTGTGGTGTTTGAAAAAGTGGTCCTATATCTACATCAAAACCAACATCTGCATAACCTGTAGCAACTACTTTTGCACCACGATCATGACCATCTTGTCCCATTTTTGCAATCATAATTCGTGGACGTCTACCATCTTGTTCTGCAAACTTATCTGCAAGTTCTTTTGCTTTTGCAAAAGATTTATCGTCTTTAATTTCTTTACTATACACGCCAGAAAAGGATTTTATTTGTGCTTTATATCTGCCAAATTCGGCTTCTAAAGCATCGCTAATTTCACCTAAAGTAGCTCTTTCTCGAGCTGCAATTACTGCTAAAGCTAGTAAATTATTTTCACCTGTTTTAGCTGCTTTTGTTAAATTAGCTAAAGCTTGGTTTACTTTTTCTGTATTTCTTTCGGCTTTAATTTTATTTAAACCTTCTATTTGTTGTAAACGTACGGTTTGGTTGTCTACCTCTAAAGTTGCAATGGCATCTTCTTCTTCCAGTCTGTATTGATTTACACCAACAATAATATCTTGGCCAGAGTCTATACGTGCTTGTTTACGTGCAGCAGCTTCTTCAATACGTATTTTTGGTATTCCAGCTTCAATAGCTTTTGTCATACCACCAAGTTCTTCTACTTCTTCAATTAAAGACCATGCTTTTTGTGCAATATCTTGTGTTAGTTTTTCAACATAATAACTTCCTGCCCAAGGGTCTACTGTTTTTGTTATGTTGGTTTCTTCTTGTAAAAATATTTGGGTATTTCTTGCAATACGAGCAGAAAAATCTGTTGGTAATGCAATGGCTTCATCTAAAGCATTGGTATGTAAAGATTGCGTGCCACCAAAAGCAGCAGCAGCAGCTTCAATGGTTGTTCTAGCTACGTTGTTAAAAGGATCTTGTTCTGTTAAGCTCCATCCAGAAGTTTGGCAATGTGTACGTAAGGCTAAAGATTTTTCGTTTTTAGGATTGAATTGTTTTACTAATTTAGCCCAAAGCATTCTTGCAGCTCGCATTTTGGCAATTTCCATAAAGTGGTTCATACCAATAGCCCAAAAGAATGAAAGTCTAGGAGCGAAGGTGTCAATATCCATTCCTGCAGCTAAGCCTTTACGTATGTATTCTAAACCATCTGCCAAAGTATATGCTAATTCAATATCACAAGTGGCTCCTGCTTCTTGCATGTGGTATCCAGAAATACTAATGCTATTAAACTTAGGCATGTTCTTACTTGTGTATTCAAAAATATCTGAAATAATTTTCATGGATGGTGTAGGAGGAAAGATATAGGTGTTACGCACCATAAACTCTTTTAAGATATCATTTTGAATGGTACCTGCAAGTTGTTCTGGTTGTACTCCTTGTTCTTCAGCAGCAACAATATAAAATGCCATGATGGGTAAAACAGCACCATTCATAGTCATAGAAACACTCATTTTATCTAAAGGAATCTGGTTAAAGAGTACTTTCATATCTTCAACAGAGTCAATAGCTACTCCTGCTTTACCAACATCACCAACAACGCGTTCATGGTCTGAATCATAGCCTCTATGTGTTGCTAAATCAAAAGCTACAGAGAGTCCTTTTTGTCCTGCTTTTAAATTACGTCTGTAAAAAGCGTTACTTTCTTCTGCGGTAGAAAATCCTGCATATTGCCTAATAGTCCATGGTCTTCTTACATACATTGTAGAATATGGTCCGCGAAGATTTGGTGCAAGACCAGCAACAAAATTAAGGTGTTCTACATCTTGTATATCTTCTTTACTGTAATTAGATTTTACAATAATATCTTCGGCTGTTTTAAAAAGGGTATTAGCTTCTGGCTTTTGGCTTTTAGCTTCCTTTTTTAACGTAATATGTTGAATGTTCTTGCGCATGAATCGAGTTTATTGTTTTCTTGGACGCTTATTAAAATCTACTTTTTTATTATTCTCTACATTGATTTTTGTTTGCGTTTTAGCAGTTTCTGTTCTGTTAAAATCTACATTAGTAAAATCTGTTTTTAATATTTCTGCATAGAAATATTCTAAAGCAACATACATGGATAAATAGTTGTCTGCTTGTATTCTGTGAATTTTTGTTTGTAAAGCAGGCTTAAATAGCTCTTTTTTCAAACTATTAGTAGAAACTAAAGCTTTAAATGTAGTTTTAATATCGTCTTTATTCATGTTTTCTGCAATACAAGGAATTAAAGGATTGCTATAATTTACACCTTTTTCTGCTATAAATCCAGCATCTTTTAAGGCAGTTGCTAAATCTACAGAATGTTTAGAGGCATATTTTGTAACGTCTGTTTTTCTGGTTATAGCTTGTTTTGCAAAAAAGTTATAAGCACGATTTTCGTTAAGTTGTTTCTTATCAAAATGCGCTACAATATCTTTTTCAAAAGAGTATAAAGCTTCATTTAGTAATTTGTTATCTGTATCAGGACAAGTAATTACTGGTGTTTTTTCGGCAAATTGATAATCTGTAAATGAAGGTTGTTCTTTTTTGCAGCTTAAAAAGTTGAAAGTTAAGATTACTACTAAAAGTTTAATACTAATTTTTTTCATGGTTTAATTTGTTAAATTTTCGGTTTTTAATCTTTCTTGTTCTAAGTTTTCAGCCAATCTTTTTTCAATAATTGGTTGTATTAAAGTTTTTCTAATATTTGTTTTTACAAAAGGAAAGAGTTCTAAATCGTCTTTCATTTTATCGTTTTCATTAGGATGTTTATTGGTTCCTAATAAAACAATTTCTCCTGCATCAAATTGCTCTTGTTCTTTAGCTGCACTTTCTTTTATTTTTCGTTGTATAGTGCCTTCTTTTAATTGGTTTAAGAATCCTCCATTAGATTCTATGTCTTTAAATAATTCTAAGGCTTTTTCTGCTAGTTGATTGGTTAAAGTTTCTATATAATAAGAGCCTTCTGAAGCGTTTTCTACCACATCAAAATAGCTTTCGTGCTTTAAAATTAACAATTGATTTCTTGCAATACGTTCGCCAAACTCATTGTCTTTATGGTAAATGGCATCATAAGCTAAATTGCATATAGTATCTGCTTCACCAAGAATAGCACTCATGCATTCTGTAGTGGTACGTAGCAGGTTTGTATTATAATCATAAATAGTTTTGTTGCGTTTTGTTGGTGTAACAAAAATATTACAATTGGCTTCTATATTGTATTCTTTAACTAGGCTATGAAACAGTAAGCGTAAAGCGCGAAGTTTGGCAATTTCAAAAAAGTAATTGGTATTTACTGTTGCGTAAAAAGTAACTTGTAGTGTTTGTTTTTCTGTACTTTCTAGATGATTTAAATACTCATTTGTGTGTGCTAAAGCATAAGCCAACTGTTGTGTAATAGTTGCTCCTGCATTTTGGTATAGGTCTATATTTACACTAAAACTTTTGGTGTTTTTTATAATAGCATCAAACTGTTGGTGGTCTTCTTTTAAGTTTGTAAACCAATTTCCTGTTTTGGCAAGATTACCAATAATATCTGTGTTAATGTGTATTCCTGCTTTAGTAGGAAGTAACGAGAGTGTTTTTACAAAATCGGCATCTAAAAACTGCAAATTAAAATATAACGTAGTTTTATCTAGATCTATATTTTTTAGTAACTCACTTAGTATAATAGTGTTGTTAGGAAGTGTAAATTGAATACTTTCTGCACCACGTTCTATAGCATCTGTTGCTTTTTTATTGCTTAATGCTACATCTTGAACAAAAATAGATTGGCAGATAGACCATTTTTGCGAATTAGAAATACTAGTAAAAGGTTCCTTAAATCCATCTGCATGATAAAACGGTTTTACATCAATGCCTTCATTGGTTTTCCAGATTAAGGTATCATTATAATCTGCTCCTTTAAGGTCTGCTTGTATTTTTTGTTTCCACTGTTTTGATGATACTCTTTCAAAATCATTAAATAATTTTTTAGTCATCTGTATTGTTTTTTAAACTGTCTTCGTATTCAATAATATAAATTTCTTCCTTATCACGTTTCATGTAATACGCTTCACGTGCAAATTTTTCAAGACCTTCGTCTGTACTTAATTTTTCTAGTTCTTTATTATCTTTTTCAATTTCTTTAAGGTAGAAATCTTTTTCGTCTTCTAGATCGTTAATATCATTATTTAATTCGTTGTGAATGAGTAATGAATTTGCATCAAAAAACAGCATCCAAATGGCGAATATTGTAAATATAATAAGGAATATGTTTTTAAAATACTTTAGCATTAACTAATTCTTTCGTTTATAATGGTTTTAACTATATCTACAGCAACAGTATTGTACTTGTTGTTAGGTATAATAATGTCTGCATACTCTTTCATTGGTTCAATAAATTGTTGATGCATTGGTTTTAGTGTGGTTTGGTAACGGGTTAATACTTCGTCTAAATCTCTACCACGTTCTGCAATATCACGTTTTAATCTACGTATTAAACGTTCATCACTATCTGCATGAACAAATATTTTAATATCAAACATGTCTCTTAATTCACGATTGGTAAGTATTAAAATACCTTCAACAATCATTACTTTTCTAGGCATGGTGCGTATAGTATCACCAGTTCTGTTATGCTTTACAAAAGAATATACAGGTTGATCTACAGGTATTCCGTCTTTTAATTCTTTTAAATGTTTAGCTATTAAATCGAAATCAATGCTTCTAGGATGGTCAAAATTTATATTGGTTCTTTCGTCAAGGGTTAGGTGAGAGGTGTCTTTATAATAATGATCTTGTGATATTACACCAACTTCTCCTTCTGGTAATTCGTTAAGTATTTGGTCTACAACGGTTGTTTTACCGCAACCAGTTCCACCTGCAATTCCTATAATAAGCATTTATGTTTTTTTTGATTTGATAGGCAAATTTAAGATTATTTCTTCGGAATTATTTTAACTATTCCAACATTTTCTATTCCAACGTAAATATAACCATCTGGACCTTGACAAACACTACGAACTCTGCCTAAATCATTTAATAATCTTTCTTCAAACACTACTTTATTGTTTTCAAGAACACATCTATCTAAATACTGAAATTTTAAAGAACCAACCAATAAATTGTCTTTCCAATTAGGATAGATGTTACTCGTTATAAACTCCATTCCGCTTGGTGCTATTGAAGGATTCCAATAATGAATAGGCTGTTCCATACCTGGTAATTTTGTTTTATTAGTAATTTTTGTACCATGATAGTTAATACCATAGGTTATTTTTGGCCATCCGTAATTTTTACCAGATTCAATAATATTAATTTCATCTCCACCACGAGGACCATGTTCATGAATCCATATTTTACCTGTAATAGGATGTTTTATCATGCCTTGCGGATTTCTATGACCATAAGAATAAATTGCCTTTTTTGCATTTGGCGTATTCACAAAAGGATTATCTATAGGAATGGTGCCATCATCATGTAAGCGATAAATTTTTCCGCCATCGCGAGTAATATCTTGAGGGTTTATATCGCGTTCTCCACGTTCACCAATAGAAAAATATAAGTAGCCAGCATTGTCAAATGCTATTCTGGAGCCAAAATGTTGCCCAGCAGTAGTATTCGGTAAGGCTTTATAGAGTACTTCTTGATGTACAAGTTTGTTTTCTTTTAGTTTTGCTCGCAGGATAGAAGTATGTGCACCTTGGTTTTCATCATTAGAAGAAGCATAAGAAATATACAGCCAACCGTTGTTTTTGTAATCTGGATGTAGTGTAATATCCATTAAACCTCCTTGACCTAATACTTTAATTTCTGGTAAATTAGAAACCGTTGTTTTAGTGCCTTCCTTAAAAAGAATCATTTTTCCAGATTTTTCATTAATTAAAATCGAGCCATCTGGAAGAAATACAAATCCCCAAGGAATTTTTAAATCAGGAACAATAATTTCATAAGTATGCTCTGTATTTACAGGGTTTTTGTCTTGTGCGCAAGAGTAAAAACTAATTGAAATTAGTGTGGTTAAAAGAAAAAAAAGATGCTTCATAAGTACTAATTAAAAATTATTTACAATTTATTTTTATTTGCGGCTTGTTTTTAAATAAAAATTATATATTTGCAGTCCTTAAATGATAATACATTTTCGGGGTGTAGCGTAGCCCGGTTATCGCGCCACGTTTGGGACGTGGAGGCCGCAGGTTCGAATCCTGCCACCCCGACTTTTAAAGCTCAACTTTTTAGTTGAGCTTTTTTTATACACCTACTTTTTTATTTGTTGATATACACTGTTTTAACATTTACAAACTCGTGTATTCCTTCTACAGATAATTCTCTACCATAACCAGAAGCTTTTGTGCCACCAAAAGGTAGTCTTGGATCCGATTTTACCATTTCGTTTATAAAAAAGGCACCATCAGGTATTTTAGAAATATGTTCTGTTGCTGTTTCTGTATCTTCGGTAAATAGCATAGTACCTAAACCAAATTTAGAATTTGTAGCAAGCTCTAAAGCTTCTTCTATATTTTTTACTTTAAAAATAGGAGCTACTGGTCCAAAGGTTTCTTCGGTAAATACAGCCATATCTTTAGTAACCTCTGTTAGTATTGTTGGAGCAAAGTAAGCTTTGTCTCTTTGGTTACCTAAAACAACTTTGGCTCCTTTTTGTATAGCGTCATCTACTTGCTTTTGTATATCTGTGGCAAGATCTTCTCTAGCAAGAGTTGCTATTTCTGTTTCTTCGTTTAGCGGGTTGCTATATTTTAGTGTTTTAACTTTAGCTGTAAATTTATCAACAAATGCATCATAGATATTTTCAGTAACAATAAAACGTTTTGCGGCAATACAACTTTGCCCTGTGTTTAGCATTCTTGCTTTTACTATAGTATCTATATATTTATTTAAATTGGCATCATCTAAAACAATACATGCATTATTACCACCTAATTCTAAAACAGCTTTTTTAAGGTGCTGTCCAGCAACTTTAGCAATGCTTCTTCCTGCTTTTTCACTTCCTGTTAATGAAACTGCTTTAACAATAGGATCTTCTAAAACCTTTTCTATAACCTTGTGATTGGTTACTAAGGTTTGAAAGCAGCCAGGATTAAAACCAGCATCTTCAAAAATAGTTTGTAATGCTAAGGCGCATCCTGTAACGTTAGAAGCGTGTTTAACTACAACCGTATTTCCTGCAGCTAGCGTAGGAATGGCAAAACGTAAAACTTGCCAAAACGGAAAGTTCCAAGGCATAATAGCCAATATAACACCCAAAGGATCATAACTTATAAAGCTTTCTTGTGCATCTGTTTTAATGATTTGATCGGCTAAAAATTCTTCGGCATTAGTGGTGTAAAAATCACACAGAAAGATACATTTATTAATTTCTGCTCTACTTTCTTGAATGGGTTTTCCCATTTCAAGTGTAATTAACTTGCTTAATGGTTCTAGGCGTTCTTCTAAAATATTTCCAACATTAATTAGTAATTGGGTTCTGTGTTCTATGTCTTCATTTTTCCAATCGTTAAAAGCCTTATCTGCCATTTTTAATTTTGAAAATACCTGCGCTTCGGTTTCTAAGGTATAGGTTTCAATTAGTTCTTGATTGTAAGGGTTAATGGATTTTATGGTGTTTGACATGATTATATGTTTTAAAAATTACTACTAAGTTACTAGATAAGATTTTTATTACAGAAGGTTTGTTATAAGAAAATCTAATATTGATATTATAACTGTTGATAACTTAAGTGTTAGGTTTCTATCAAAAATCCTACTTTTGTATAGATAATAAGATACTAAAATTATGTCTGATACAATAGAAAAAGTAAAATGCTTAATTATAGGTTCTGGACCTGCAGGTTATACTGCAGCAATTTATGCAGCCAGAGCTAATATGAAACCTGTTCTTTATCAAGGAACACAACCTGGAGGACAATTAACTACTACCAATGAAGTAGAGAATTTTCCTGGTTATCCTGAAGGAATTACAGGGCCAGAAATGATGATGCAACTACAAAAACAAGCAGAACGTTTTGAAACAGATGTTCGTGATGGTTGGGTAACTAAAGTAGATTTCTCTGGTGATGTACATAAAGTATGGGTAAATGAAACTAAAGAAATTCATTGTGATACGGTAATAATATCTACAGGAGCTTCTGCTAAATATTTAGGTTTAGATTCTGAACAAAAATATTTAAAACTTGGTGGAGGTGTTTCTGCTTGTGCTGTTTGTGATGGATTTTTCTACAGAAACCAAGAAGTAGTAATTGTTGGAGCAGGAGATAGCGCTTGTGAAGAAGCACATTACTTATCTAAGCTTTGTAAAAAAGTAACTATGCTAGTAAGACGTGATGAGTTTAGAGCGTCTAAAATTATGGCTGCTCGTGTTGCAAATACTGAAAATATTGAAATACTATTTAACACAGAAACGGATGAAGTTTTAGGTGACGGACAAGTAGTAACTGGTGTTAGAGTAGTAAACAATAAAACCAATGAGAAACATGAAATTCCTGCAACAGGATTTTTTGTAGCTATAGGACACAAGCCAAATACAGATATTTTTAAAGGTTATTTAGACTTAGATGAAACGGGTTATATTATTCATGCTAAACCAGGAACATCTAAAACCAATGTAGAAGGTGTTTTTGTATCTGGAGATGCAGCAGACCATGTGTATAGACAAGCAATTACTGCAGCAGGAACAGGTTGTATGGCTGCTTTAGACGCAGAACGTTACTTGGCAGCAAAAGATGCTGAATTTGAAGTAAGTACTTCTAACTACAACTAAACTGTAGTGTAAATAAATATAAAAAGTGCCTAGTGTTATATATAATACTAGGCACTTTTTTATTGTAAAAAGGAATTGTTGTTATAATTCTTTTTTATGAAGAGTAGCAGTGTTTTTAAAAGCATTAATGGTAATTTTTGGGTTACCATATAAATAAACCTCACTACTACCAGAGGTATTTAAAGTTAAATCGCGTAGTACATGTACAGTAGCATCACTAGAATCTTCTGTTGTTAAATTACAAGTGTTTACTGTTAGGTTTTTAGCAGAAAAGTTTGATGAATTTATTGCTGTTAAATCTAAATGTTCTATTTCTCCTTCAATTTTAGTAAATGCACTTTGGTACATGTATAGTTTTAAACTGTCTGTTTCTATTAAAGCTTCGGTTTTACTATTTTCATTAAGTTCTATATTAACTTTATCGCTTTCAATATTTAATTTAGATTTAGAACTAAAACCAAAATTAGATTTGTTATTGTTTGTAAGGGTAAAGTTTTTGTTTTTAATGTTTAAAAAGGCTTTGGCGTAATCGTTAATTTTTAATTCTAAAGAATCGTTTTTTAATGTGTTTGCAGCACTAAGTTCTGCATCCTCATTAATTTCTATATAGCGAAGTGATTTTGTAATATTAACAACAATGTTTAATCTTTTGCTCGATTGAATTTTTGCTAAGGTGCTAAAACTTAAAACACTGTCTTTAACCGAAAACTGAATGATTTCATGTAAATTTTCATCTGTTTCAATTTCTACAGAAGCAGCATCACTTTGAATAAGTTCTATCTCAAATTTTTCGCCAAAAGTTATGGTGTTAAAATCGTCTATCATTGTTTGTACAGTAGTAACAATTTTATTTCCCTTTACTTTTTCTTGTGCAAAACTTGTACTAGCTGTAATAGCAATACATAGTGTTAAAACCCAATTTTTCAACATTTGTTTTCTGGTTAATTATTATCTACAAATATATACAAAAACCATCCTAAACCTGATTTTAAGTTTAGAATGGTTTTTTTTAGCAGATATCTAGTCTGCATAATTTGGTTGGTTTTAATTTTTTGTTAGAAAAGTACATCTAACAACATTGTAATTATTGTGTTTACTAAATAGAACATAACGGTTTGTTTTTTAATTGATTAATGATTCAAATATTATATTTTTTGTTAGTGATTAATAACTTAAATACCTGAACTGTTTATTTTTAAGGATGACTTGTTATTCTTCTTCTTGGTTTATTTGAATACCATCTTCATCTATATGCACTTTTACTTCATCTGTGTTTGCACGAACACCATTTTTGTTGATTTTTACATTAGAATCTTCCGTTTTAATTTCTAAGCCATCGTTATTAATGTTGATGCTTCCTTTTTCATCATTTACATTTATTTTAACTTTATAATCTTCTTCGGCTTCTTTTTCGGTACAATCTAAACAAACAGCTTCATCATTTTTTATTTTTAATAACTGTCCAGCATCTTTATAAGTAACAAGGTTGTTGCTAGATGTGTAGTGGTTTAAAAAAGATCTTGTGTTTTTATTTAAATGTATTACCATACCTTCTGGCACATACAGTATTAAAATAACTTCTTGATCACTAAATTTGTTTATAGCATTGGTTGTTAAATATTTGTCTAGTTCTACAGTATTATTCACTATAGTGTAGTTGTAATTTATGTTTTCAGCACGTTCTTTTGCAGACTGAAAACTTCTACCATCTGCTGTTTTTTCAACATGTAAGCTTACTAAAGTGTCTTCTGTAGACTTAATAACCAATTCTATATCTGAAGAATAAATGTGTTTTTCATCATTATCTCCATATACAATCTGAAAAGAGTTACCATTTTTATGCATGCTTTTGTTGTATGCATTATTGTCTATCATTTTAATACTTAAGGTATCATTAGTAGTAATAGAATATTCCATTTTTTCATTTACAGTGGCATCAAAAGCGTGTTCTGTTGCTTGTGTAATACCAATAATGATAAGACCTATTATAGATACAAACCATAAACCAAGTAGTGAATATTTGGCAATATTACCTATAGATTTTAGGTTGTTGATTAAAATCTTTAAGCCTAAATAAAAGATAAAGAAAAAAGGAATTCCTACAGCAAATAAAGCTAATAGTGATACTAACCAAACAGGAGTTCCTGCCGCATTTGCTGTGTCTACAAGATCAAATCCAGGAACGTTTATAGCATCTGAAATACCAACGGTAAACATGGCTATTATTAACCCAATTAATGTGGAAGCACCAATAAAGATTAAGAAAACACCTATGCATTTTGCTACTATTTTTAACAAAAACATAAAAACGTTTCCTATAGTGTCAAAGAACGATGTAGATGTAGATTTTAAGGAGTTACTTTTTTTTTTGAAATCTACATTTTTAGCAGCATCACTAACTGAGTCTGATACATTTTTAGCTACATCTGTAACTGTATCTGTAACTGTAGTTATGCCATCTTTAATCTTTTTTTCAATATTACTAATGTTTACAGGTTCTCCTTTCATCATTAGCTTATCACTTGTAGTAACGGCTTCTGGAAGTAAAATCCATAATAATATATATAGTAATACACCTGTTCCTGCACCAAAGATTAATAGAATCCAGATAAGTCTAATCCATATTGCATCAATACCAAAATAATGTGCTAATCCTGCAGAAACACCACCAACATAAGAGTTGTCTGTATCTCTAAAAAGTTTTCTTGATGCTGTTTTATTGGTAGTATATTGCTTAGGTTCATCTTCAAATATCTCATCATCTACAATATAATCTTCAGGTTGTCCCATGATGGTGATTACATCATCTACTTCTTTAATACCAATTACTTGTTTATCATGTTTAACGCGTTCGTTAAAAAGTTCAGCTATTCTTGCTTCTATATCCGAAATAATTTCAGAACGACCTTGAGAGTCTGTAAACGAACGTTTAATAGCCTCCAAATAGCGTTGTAGTTTTAAGTATGCATCTTCATCTATATGAAAAAATATACCTGCTAAATTTATGTTGACTGTTTTATTCATTTTTTGTTGATTTTTGACTTGTTACTATATTAACTGCGTTTTGTAATTCATTCCAAGTAGCGGTTAATTCATTGAGAAAAAGTTTTCCAGTTTCTGTTAAACCATAATATTTTCTTGGAGGTCCTGAGGTAGATTCTTCCCATCTATAATTAAGAAGTCCTGCGTTTTTTAATCTAGTTAGTAATGGGTAAATAGTACCTTCTACTACTAGTAGTTTTGCGTCTTTTAATGTTCCTAGAATTTCTGCAACATACGCATCATCGTCTTTTAAGACAGAGAGTATGCAGTATTCTAAAACACCTTTTCGCATTTGTGCTTTTGTGTTTTCTATCTTCATAGTTTCCTTTTAATTTTATTATAACTGTTCATTTTTTGATGGTTTTGATGAATGATTAAATTATTGGTAACGAGTGATTAGTTCGTGTGTTATTATTTTAAAAAAGGGATGGTTAATGGGTAGTAAAACATTTCACCTTCTCTTGCAGTTAAACTTGCTTTTATAATAAAAACAAGTTCTAATAGAAATGCTATAATGGCAAATCCTGCAAAAGCTCCTCCTAGATATAATAAAGGAGAAGGCTTGTCTAAGTTTATACTTATGTTTTCAAATGCATTAATACTTATAAAGTCTATCTGTTTAAAAATATTAAAAATGAAAAACGGAACCGTTAATAATCCTATTACTATGCTATACAGTAAAATACTTATTTGAAAATTTATGGCTTGCTTACCATGTGCATCTATAAATGCCGATTTATCCTTGTTGGTAACCCAAAGTATTATTGGTCCTAGAAAGTTTCCAAAAGGAATTATAAATCTAGAAAAGGTAGATAAATGTATAAAAGTTGCAATGTTTTTTTGATGGTTACTCTCCATGATTTAAAAGTATATAATAGTTTCTTATACAAATATATGTCTTTAAAAAGGTATTATGTTACGCATAGTACTAAAAATTAACATAATTTTAACAAATTGATTTGTCAAAATTTTTCAATAGTTTTGAAGAAACTTACATATATAATGAAGCTAACACCTAAAAAGATAAATACTTTTAACCTACTAAAATTGCCATCTGTTTTTTTTACAGGAATTCGCGTAAAGACTATAACAGATACTTCTTGTACTGCAACAGTAAAGCACAGATGGATAAATCAAAACCCTTTTAAGTCTATGTTTTGGGCAGTTCAAGGTATGGCTGCAGAATTAACTACAGGAGCATTAATGCTGATGAAAATTAAAGAAAGCGGAAAGAATATTTCTATGCTTGTAGCCAATAATAATGCTACATTCACAAAAAAGGCAACAGGTAGAATTACATTTACTTGTACAGATGGAAATAAAATAGATGCTGCTATTACAAAAGCTATAGAAACAGGTGAAGGGCAAACTGTTTGGATGCAATCTATAGGAACCAACACAGATGGAGTAGAGGTTTCTGTTTTTAATTTTGAGTGGAGTATTAAAGTGAAGCAAAAAAAATAATTTGTAACAAATTTTAAAACCAAGCAACTCATAAGCATAGTAATAAAAAATCATAAAAAAAATGACAGCACACGAGATAGATTACAAAATATATGGCGAAGAAATGCAATACGTTGAAATTGAATTAGACCCTCAAGAAGGTGTTGTTGCAGAGTCTGGTAGTTTTATGATGATGGATGATGGTATAAGTATGGAAACCATTTTTGGAGATGGTTCACAAAAAGATACTGGTTTTTTAGGAAAAATATTAGGAGCAGGAAAGCGTATACTTACAGGCGAAAGTTTATTTATGACTGCCTTTTATAATAATTTGGTAGGTAAAAGAAAAGTGAGTTTTGCTTCTCCTTACCCAGGAAAAATTATTCCTATAGATTTAACTGAGTTTGGCGGAAAGTTTATTTGCCAAAAAGATGCTTTTTTATGTGCAGCAAAAGGAGTGAGTGTTGGCATTGAGTTTAGTAAAAAACTAGGTCGTGGTTTGTTTGGTGGCGAAGGTTTTATCATGCAAAAACTAGAAGGTGATGGTATGGCTTTTGTTCATGCAGGAGGTACTATGGCTAAAAAAGAATTACAAGCAGGAGAAACTCTACGTGTAGATACAGGTTGTATTGTAGGTTTTGATCAAACGGTACATTATGATATTGAGTTTGTTGGTGGAATAAAAAATACGGTTTTTGGTGGTGAAGGTCTTTTCTTTGCTAAACTAGAAGGTCCAGGAACTGTTTTTGTACAATCTTTACCTTTTAGCAGATTAGCAGGAAGAGTATTGGCAAGTGCACCAAGAGCAGGAGGAAATAACAAAGGCGAAGGCAGTATCCTAGGAGGAATTGGCGATTTACTAGATGGTGATAATAGGTTTTAGTAAAGGCTTTTGTTTGTTAATTTTTTGTTTAAATAGAAATACCAATTGGTTTTTTTAGTATATTTAATCAAACTAAAAAACATAGCTTATAAAACAAATCTACTTTTTATTTAAAACTAAACTTAATTAATACTATATTAATATTATGGCAAGAGCAATGTTTGAGTACACCAAAACGGTACTCAATAAAGTGAGTTTTGATGCTGCGTTGTTTTGTAAAGAAGTACAAAAAGCGGTTCAAAGATTACTACCTTATGAGCTAGAAGAATTAAGAATCTTTATTCAGTCGCTTGTACAGCAAAACCCACAGTTGAATCAATGTTTAATCTATTTAAAAGAATAAAAAAAAGCGACTTTCAAGTCGCTTTTTTTTATGAATTAATTTAAATTGTTTTTTACAATACTCTATATTTGCAAAAAATAATTAAGCTGAAAAAAGTATTTTTATATATAGTATTTATAGCATTTGCCTTAAAGCCAATGTATTATGTAGGTCAAGTACTTTACTATGAGCTTAATGTAGATTATATAGTAGAAACCTATTGTATTAATACTGATAAACCAGAACTAAAATGTAATGGTAAATGTCATTTAGCAAAACAACTACAATCTGTTTCTAATGATAGCAAAAGTAGCGATGCAATTTCTAGTTTAATAGAAGCATTTTCTTTTGTTTATTTTAATGAGTATCCTTCCGTAGTATTTCGTCCTGATTTCTTAATAGAAGGAAATGAAAAATCTATTTTTCACAATCAAAACTATACTTATAATTTCGCGTATAGTCCTTTTAAACCTCCAATGGTATAATTTTATTTTTTAGAATATAGGCTTTTGGCCTGTACCAAAATTGCTTTTAATTATTATTTAAGCACATTTCAGTGTATCTGTAATGTAGCTAGTTACTTGTATTGTATGGTAACAATAATAATAGAGGCTTGGTACGCAACATCAATACATAAAATTTAAAATTATAACAATGAAATTATTAAAATATACATTTGCTTTATTATTAAGCGTAACAGTGGCATCATGTTCTACAGATAATGATGATGACAGTTCTGAAGACTTATCAGGACAAACAGGAGAATTAACTTTAAAATTTGATAATGGTGTAGGAGATCAAGATTTTATCTTTGGTACTTCTTATAACAAATCTAATAACGAATCTTTTAAACTAGAAACATTAAAATACATTGTAAGTAATGTACGATTTACAGATAGTGAAGGTAATGTTTTTATGTACCCAACAGAAGAAAATGCATTTATTATAAATGAATTAGATGGTAATACAGCAGGTGAAATTTATGTAACATTAAATGATGTAGATGCTGCAGATTATGTTTCTGTAACCTTTGGTATTGGTATAGACCAAGATCGTTTTTTATTAGGAGCAGAAGGTCAAGGAGCTTTTTTAGATGAAGCTTCAGAAGAAGGTATGCTATGGAGTTGGGCTACTGGTTATAGATTTGTTAGACTTGATGGTACATATTCTTCAGATACAGTAACAGATGAGCCTGTAAACATACATATGGGAAGTGTTGGTACTTCATTAGATAACTATCGTGAGGTGACTTTACCTTTTCCTAATACTGTTTTAGTTAGAGAAACTACAACTCCAGAAGTTCATATTAAAGCAGATATCGCTAAAGTATTTGATGGTACAACAACTGTAAACTTTGCAGATGGTTATGATCAAGTACATACAGATAATGTAGAAACGCCAATTATTGCAGATAACGTTAGCGGAATGTTCTCTGTACACCACGTACACAACGATTAATTATAAATATAAATTCAAGGAAAGTAAACTGCTTTCCTTGAATTTTAATAAAATAACTATTTATGAAAAAGTATAGCCTTTTATTAATAGGATGCTTACTCATTTTTTCGTGTACTAAAGAATCTAATACTGTAGCGTATGAAGCAATTCCGTTAGAAGTAGAGTTGCCAGATAATTTTCCGGATATGGTCTATAATTTAGACAATAATCCTGTTACAGAAGCAGGTTTTGAACTAGGTAAAGATTTGTTTTATGAAGGAAAACTATCTGTAAATGACGCTATTCCTTGTGCTTTTTGTCATGAACAAGCTTTTGCATTTACACATCATGGACACAATTTAAGTCATGGTGTAAATGGAGGAGTAGGTTTTAGAAATGCACAACCTATACAAAACTTAGCATACCAAACCTCTTTTATGTGGAATGGTGCAGCTTCGCATTTAGATTTACAACCTATTTTACCCATTACAGCAGAAGTAGAAATGGGAGAAACCTTAAGTAATGTTATTTCTAAATTAAGTGCAGATTCACAGTACCAAGAAAAATTTGCAAGAGCTTTTGAAGATGGTGAAGTAAGTACCGAAAATATGCTTAAAGCACTATCACAGTTTATGGTAATGATGGTTTCTTCTAACTCTAAATACGATAAGTATGTGAGACAAGAAGACAATGTTACCTTAACAACTATAGAACTAGATGGATTAAATACCTTTCAAGAAAAATGTGCAACATGCCATGCAACAGATTTGTTTACCGATCACACTTTTAGAAATAATGGCTTACCAGTAAATCCTTTATTAAATGATACAGGTCGTTATGAGGTTCTTGAAGATCCTAATGATTTATACAAGTTTAAAGTACCAAGTTTAAGAAATGTTGAGGTTTCTGGTCCTTATATGCATGATGGTAGGTTTGCTACTCTTGAAGTGGTTTTAGATTTTTATGACGCTGGAGCAGTAGATAATGGCAACGTGGATCCTTTACTCTTGAGAGAAGACGCTAGCTATGGTATAACGCTTAGTGATTACGAAAAAGAAAGTTTAATAGCTTTCTTAAAAACATTAACAGACAACGAATATTTAAATGATGAACGTTTCTCAGAATATTAAAACAAGAATTATAATACTTGTAACCGTGTTATTACAAACAGGTTTTATACATGCGCATAGCATAGAAAAACCATGTAATAATCATGAACCTTTTAAGGTTTTATGTGATTTATGTGGTTGCTCAACTAGTAGCGGAAGCTTTGGTTTTGGTACCTTAAGCAATGCTAATTTTATTGGTGTACGTTATATATATCAAAATTTTGAATCTAAAAACGGAATTTTTGAAAACTCACCAACAAGTAAAGAGTCTTTTAATACCTACCAATTATGGGCGCAAATACCAATTAATAAGTCTTTTTATGTTAGTGCAAATTTGCCTTATCAAGATTTAACAAGAGATTTTAATAATGTGAAAGAAAACATTAATGGCTTAGGAGATGCAAGTGTTATTGGTTGGTACAAACTACCATTTTATAAAAAACGCGATGCTGATAAAGTAGATTTTAATACAGAAAGAGAAGCTTCAGGACATTCTTTACAATTTGGTTTAGGTATTAAATTACCAACAGGTAAGTTTGAAGAAAGACTTGCAGATAATATAAATCCTGGTTTTCAAGTAGGAACAGGAAGTGTAGATGGTATTTTTTCGCTTGGTTATAATTATGGTGGAGACAAATACGGAGTAAATACGCTGTTTAGCTATTATTTAAAAGGTGAAAACAAAAACGATTATCAATTTGGTAACCAGTTTAGTTATGCAACCAATTTATACCGATCTTTTTCAACCGAAAAAATGAATATCATGCCATTTGTTGGTGTTTCAGGTGATGTGTATGATAAGATTACACAGTATGGTGAAACTTTAGCAGATACAGACGGAAGCATTTTTAATGCATCTATAGGTTCTGAACTAGCTATTGAAAAATTTATTTTTGGCGCTAGCTATACCTTACCTGTAAGTCAAAGCTTATTTGGTGATAATGTAGAGTCTAAGCAACGTGTTTCTGTATATGTAAATTTTGCATTATAGTACTGTTAGCCTTTACTAAGTACCATGTATAAAAAAAACAGATTGCTTTTGCAATCTGTTTTTTTTATAACTTTTATTTAAAGTAAAAGTCTTAAAAATAGGATGTAGTTACAGGAAGGTTAATTCATTTCAGGATCAGACCTTAGTACTCCAGAATTTGTATGTACATTTCCTACTTCAGTAATAACAACACCTTCAGGTCCTGCCATTTGCCAATGTGGCGATTCTGCTTTAGCTAAAGAAGCAAAGTCTCCTTCGTTGGCCTCTATAATATGATTGGTAGTTACTTTACCATTCCAATGGTTTTTTGGTACTACAACCTGCGGAAATTGATCGCGATTGTTTTCACCAACACCAACAATATAACTTTTACCATGTCTTACTAGCCAACCTTCCATTTTTACAGGATTGCCTTCTGCAGCAAAATGCATGTGTTCTCCTAGCATTTGGTTTGGTAATAAAAAGATATCCATTAGCATATATTTATCTTCTTTGTTGTTTACAAACATTACAGAAGCTAAACCTAATTCGGCATAATTTCCTTTGTTATAATCGGTAAGCCATATTTTTTCTCTTAAACCTTCAAAAACAGGATAATTATGGTATTCTAGCATTTCTATTAATGCATCTTTTGCTTTTTCTTTTAAAAAATTACCTTCTGCATCATAAAATTGCTCATTGGAAAATTTTAGTTCTTTTTTTACCTCTTTTTTAATTTCTTGTTTGGCTTCTATTACTATGTTTTTTTTTGTTTTTTTTGTGCAACTAGTAAAAATAATACCGCTAAATAGAATACTTAATAAAAATAGTTTTTTCATAAAATGCTTTTAATTTAAAGATAGATTTAGCTTTAAATATAGCGTAATGACAACTGTATTTATCATACTTGTTGTGTTTTTTAGCCATTTTTAATAATTAATTATACAAGGCTAGTTATATTTTTAATCTTTAAAAATTTTAAGGAAAATAAAGTTATTTTGATAATACTCTACCGAAGCATTTTTCTGATTTTGCTATATTCCTATTACAAAAAAGAACTACCAAGTGACACTCAAAGCTATTGTAAATTGTAGTAAGAAGCTTGTGTTATGTAGCAATGATTTAAGGAGTATTGTGTGTTGTTTTTTTTCGATATTTTCTTTTGGTTCTAATCAAACCATATCTTAAATCGTCAAAAATTAAACTTATAAATAAAATAATGGCTCCAATAGTAAGTGTGTTTAATTTTAGGCCTATTCTTGAATAAAGAAAACCTCCTGTTAATCCGCCCAGAAAGAAAAAACAAATAATATAAATTCTTAGCTTTATGGTGGATTTTAGTTTTTCTTTTTGCGGAAAAGATTGCGGAAAAAATAATTGAGAAAGTTCTATTCCTAAATCTGTAAAAAGTCCTGTAAGGTGTGTGGTTCTTACTATAGCATTCGAAATTTTTGTAACAAATGAGTTTTGAAGTCCCATAGCAAAAAGCAATAGGCAAACCACTGCATCTGGATATTTTATTTCCATAAAATTACTAAAAGTTGCAATGCTAATTAAAATTACGCACTCTATAATTGTAGGTACCACAAAAACATTAAGCTTTTTGTTTTCTCTATATTTTTCAATTAAAAAACCTGAAACAAAAGAACCAAAGAGAAACGAAAAAATATACAGAAAATAAATGGTTCCTATCCAAAAATCAAAATTAGCAACATCACTAATAAAAAGAGCAAAGTGGCCAGTAACATTTGTGGTTAATTGTTTAAAGGCTAAATAGCCAGTAACATTAACTATACCAGCTACAAAAGACAAAATTGTAGCAATTTTGAGGTTGTGCTTTAAAGTTCTGCTTTTGCCTTGGTGTCTAAACATTCTTTTTTTATTGGGTTGCCTTTGCTAGCTTAACTATTTATGGTTACTATTTCTTTAATAGCTATTTCTCTCATTTCTACTTTTCGTATTTTTCCGGAAACAGTCATAGGAAAATCATTTACAAATTTCCAGTATTTAGGAACTGCATAATGGGCAATTTGATTTTTACAAAAAGCTAATAGTTCTGCTTCTGTACATTGCACATTTTGGTGTAATTTAATCCAAGCCATTATTTCTTCTCCATATTTTTCACTTGGCACACCTATTACTTGTATATCAAGTATTTTAGGATGTGTATATAGAAATTCTTCAATAGATTTAGGCGAAATATTTTCTCCTCCACGAATAATTAAATCTTTAATTCTACCAGAAATACTTACATAACCTTCGGCATCCATAACTGCTAAATCGCCAGAATGCATCCACCTGGAAGCATCTATTACTTGTTGGGTAGTTTCTGGATTATTCCAATAGCCTAACATTACCGAATAACCTCGAGTACAAAGCTCTCCTTCTTTTCCAATAGGAAGTGTTTTTCCTGTTTCAGGATCTATAATTTTAACCTCTAGATGCTCCATTACTGTTCCTACAGTAGCGACTTGTTTTTTTAAAGGAGCACCAATTTTTGTTTGTAAGGATACAGGAGAGGTTTCTGTCATTCCGTAACAAACGGTTACATCTTTCATATTCATTTCAGACTGTACACGTTTCATAATTTCTTCAGGACAAGTAGCACCAGCCATAACACCTGTTCGTAAACTAGATAAGTTATAGTCTTTAAAATTGTCAAGAGACAATTCTGCAATAAACATAGTTGGTACACCATAAAGTGAGGTGCATTTTTCTTTTTCTACAGCAGATAAGGTTTTTTCTGCATTAAAACTATCATTTGGTATTACCATACATGCACCATGCGAAGTACATGCTAAATTACCTATTACCATACCAAAACAGTGGTAAAATGGTACAGGAATACAAACTCTATCTGCATCTGTATACTCTAAACGTCTAGCTATAAAGTAACCGTTGTTTAATACATTATGGTGGCTTAAAGTAACTCCTTTAGGAAAACCTGTAGTACCAGAAGTGTATTGTATATTGATGGCTTGGTCAAAATCTGTTTTAGCAATAGCTTCTTCTAGTTGCGCATCACTAATAGTATGTCCTTTTTTTAATAAATTTTCCCAATCTTCTGTATCTAGATAGACCGCTTTTTTTAAAGAAATACAATTTTCATCTACTTCTTCTAGCATCTTTTTGTAGGCACTTGTCTTGTATTTTACAGGACAAATAACATACGATATTTCAGATTGGTTAATGGCAAATTTTAGTTCGTGTACTCTATACGCAGGATTTAAATTTACTAAAATAGCACCAATTTCTGCGGTTGCGTATTGTACTAAAGTCCACTCATATCTATTAGGAGACCAAATACCAACACGATCTCCAAATTGTACTCCATCTGCAAGAAGTGATTTTGCTAAATGAATAACCTCTTGATAAAACTGTTTATAGGTAGCTCTATAGTTTTGATGTACACTAATTAAGGCATCATTGTTTGGGTATTTCTCAACTGTTTTTCTTAAGTTTTCACCTATAGTTTCTCCAAGTAAAGGTGCTGTAGAGTTAATAGTAGTATAGGACAATCTTTTCATTTACTAATTATTTAAAAACATATACTATAGATAGATGAGGTTTTATTTTAATAATTAAAATGGTATACTAACTATAGCATTTAAAATTTTGTATACGTAATTGGTATCTGGTTTATTTACCAGATATGTGTTTGGAGTTGTAATATCTTTCCTTTTGCAATTTACGAGTTTTTAGACTAAACGTATATTGAAATGGAGCAAAATAAATTGCTTTTTTTTAATCTAGAAGTTGCGGTCTTAAAAAAAAATAATTTTTAAAAAGATTAAGCGTTTGTTTGTTCTTTTCTCTTTTTCATTATTATAAAAAATAAAACGGTTACAAGGCAGGTTAGTACTAAACCTATCCAGTTTGAGGTGTTTACAGCTAAGTTAAAACCAATGGTTGGATCGTAAAAAATGTATGAAAAAATAACCGAAGTAATAAAGAATGCAGGAGCTAAAGCAAGCATATAATACTTTTTGTTTTGGTATAAATACACAGTACCTATCCATAATGCTATAGAAGCTGTTACTTGATTAGACCAAGAAAAATACCTCCATAGTAGCTGAAAATCCATATTAGTAAGAATAAAAGAAATTAAAAACAAAGGGATTGCAACACCAAATCTGTTTTTTAAGGCCTTTTGATCTATTTTTAGGTAATCTGCAATAATCATTCGTGCTGCTCTAAAAGAAGTGTCACCAGAAGTAATAGGTAAAACAATAACACCTAGTACAGCAATAGTACCACCAACAGTACCTAATAGTACCACAGCAATTTTATTAACCACAGCAGCAGGACCTCCATTTGCTAAAAGCGAACTTAGCTCGTCTGTACTTAATAAACTCATGGCTGCAGCAGCCCAAATCATGGCAATAACAGCTTCAAGAATCATCATACCATAAAAAACTTTTCTACCATCTTTTTCATTATCAATAGTACGTGAAATAATAGGAGATTGTGTTGCATGAAAACCAGATAAAGCACCACAAGAAATAGTTAAAAAGATAACAGGATAGTAAGGTGTGTTTTTTGGATGTAAATTTTCTAAGGTTAATTCTGGTAACGGGTTTCCGTACATAAACATACCAATACAAATACCTATAGCACTAACAATTAGTAAAAATCCTAATATTGGATAAATTTTACCTATTATTTTGTCTATTGGTAAAATAGTGGCAATAATATAATATATAAAAATACAGAAAATAATTATTTTTAAAACATTGGTTTCATTACCAATTAGCTCATTAATCATTTTAGCAGGAGCAGTAACAAAAACAGTACCTACTAATACTAAAAGTAATAATGTAAAGAAGTTAACTACGTGGCTAAACGATTTTCCTAAAAATCTAGACGCTAGAGCAGGTAAGTGTGCACCTCCATATCTAATAGAAATCATACCAGTAAGATAATCATGCACTCCACCAGCAAATATAGACCCAAAGACAATCCATAAAAAAGCCGAAGGACCATATAAAGCTCCTAGAATTGGCCCAAATATTGGTCCAACACCTGCAATATTTAATATTTGAATAAAAGCGTTTCTATTGCTATTCATAGGAACAAAATCAACACCATCTGATAAAGAATGCGCAGGAGTTGTTTTGTTGGCGTCAGACTTGAAGGTCTTATCTACAAATTTTCCGTATGTAAGATATCCAATAAGTAATAAAATTAAAGCGGTTATAAAAGTAATCATAATTGCTATTTTGTTGGAGCTATAAATATTACCACCTAGTTTTCTAAGCTTAGATTTCATTTTTTTAACAGGAACAGACTTATAGTATTGTACCTATTTAGAAATACTATTTTTTACATTGTTGAAAACCGTTTGTGTGGTAAATGAAGGCGCAAATGTACAAAAGTTTAAGAATGTATTTTTGTTAAAATACATATTTGACCTATGCTGTAAGTAATTACTTATTTATTAGAAATGTATTAAAATATGTTCTCTAGAAGCTATCTTTTTGTAGCTTAAAGCTTTAATGAAATTAGGTAGTGTGATTTCTACGACTCCATTTAGAAGCCACCATACTAATAATTAAAATTTGTGTAGCATGAAATAGCATAATAGGTAAGAGAATAATACCTATAGTTGCCATGTTTCCGAAGATTATTTTAGAAAAAACAGTTCCGTGAACTAGTGATTTTTTGGTGCCACAAAACTGTGCTGTAATTTGGTCTTCTATATTAAATTGCATCTTCTTTGCTAAAAAGCCTATTAGATAAAACAGGATGCTAAATAAGATTAAAACCGAAACAAAGAGTAGCAGCAAATCTAAAATAGAAACCGAACTAAATATGTTGTCATTAAACGAATTAGCAAAACTTTTGTAAATGATTAATAGTATAATAGATTTATCAAACAAGGTTAATTTTTTGCTGTGTTTTAGGGCAAGCGCTCCAAAATAACGCTGTAAAACAACACCAAACAGAACAGGTAAAATGATTTGTACAATAAGTTTTATATAGATATCTACAAAATTAAAATCTGCTTGCGGATTTTTAACAAATAAACCCATCCATAATGGTGTAAGAACTATACCAATAATACCAGAAATACTAGCATTAAATATTGCTGCAGGAATATTGCCTTTTGCAATAGAAACCATTACTACAGATGAAGAAACAGTTGAAGGCAATGCTGCCAAGAAAAAAAATGCCAACCAGATAATTTCTTGTTCTTTATTTTGAATAAAGGGTTGAAACACTAAAACCAACAAAGGAAATATTAAAAAGGTAGACGTTTGTATTAAAAGGTGTAGTTTCCAGTTTTTAATACCTTCTTTTAGTTTTGAAGGACTCAATTTTAATCCGTAAAAAAAGAATATCAACGAAATACCTATACTGCTAATTGTATCTATAGGAATTTTACTTTCAGCAGTTCCCCATTGCGGAAAAATATAGGCTAAGCCAATTACTATTAAAATAGATAGAACAAATTTATCAATCTTTATTTTCATAATAATATTCTTTGTTTAGAATGGCTAAAATAAAGATTTGTAAACTTGATGTCTAATAAATTGAACTTCCTTTTTAGTGGTCACTAATTTTTTTACCAATAAGAACGTTGTTTGATTTTTCAATATTTTTAAGGAATGAAGTTTCAAAATAAGGAGATTTTTCAAAAAAACCAATGACCTCATTTGTTTGCTCAGACATTTTTCCTTTTATGCCTAGATTAAAAATGAAATATCCATTCTTGTTAATTAGTTTGGCAACGTTTTTACAAAAAATAGAAGAGTAAAATTGACTAGGAACCTTGTTATTGATAAATAAATCAATGATTATTAAGTCTTGTTTTTTCTTGCTTTCTTGAACAAATTTATAGGCATCATATTTGCTTATGGTTAAATTTTGAGAAGAAGCAATATTAAAATCATTTTTGGCAATAGATATCATTTTATCGTCAATTTCTACAGCATGAATATGTTCTTTAAATCCAAACTTTTCGCGTAAAGAATAAATAACGCTTCCACCTCCTAATCCTAATAATAAAACCTGTTTTAGGTCTTTTAATTCAATTTTATTAAGAGCATATTCAAGAATTTTTTGAAGCGAACCATACGAGTAATTAGCATCTTTAGTATTAAGCATTTTTTTGCCGTTGTAATAGATTATTTCTAATTTTCCATTGGTCTCAGAATCAAAAGTATTACAGGTTAGAGGCCATATATAGCTTAAGCGTTTTTTCATGGTACAGAGTATCGTGTATTTATATATTTAATTACACTGTGTTTTTAAAGAACAATAAGTAGTAGTAGAAATTTTTATAAATTAATATTGCTATGTTGCGCAATATTAGTTGTTGTTTAAAAAAGCGGCTAAAAGCAAAAGGTAACTTGAGCTTTTTCACCGCTTAACATACACACTAAGAAAATTATGTTTTTAATTCAAGAAATCAGGATCTTTGTAAGCAGGATTTGGATATTTATAAAAACCTTC